>Ga0209043_1000065_pt1 | contig 63126 bp, 50 predicted proteins | sample SaaInlV_100m_DNA_3_FD_184654 | JGI IMG/M metagenome (GOLD analysis project Ga0209043, IMG submission 184654) | Marine microbial communities from expanding oxygen minimum zones in the Saanich Inlet - SI037_S4LV_100m_DNA (SPAdes) (version 2) | ecosystem: Environmental > Aquatic > Marine >... | reverse complement strand
TCATGGCCCATGTGTATGCCCCAATCAACACTTGTTCGAATCAATTGAAGGCGTACGTCATGAATCCATTCCAACCATGCTTCTTTGTCTTCTTTCATGTGGGTGGACATCTCTTTTTGTTGTCCTTCATCAACACGAGTCATGCTCGAAACGGCGACTAAGTCGCGCCCTTTCGGTATTACGACTGCAAACATATGGCCTTGCGGCCCTTGTGGATAGCGTATGAGTAAGTGCATTTCTGCTCGAGGATCTTTTTGCTCTTTCACTACAAGGCGTTCTTGTTCAATCCATTGACGGACTTTAAGCATCGCATCTTTACCCGACATGGTAATCGTAAACACTCCTCTCGTTTGAATAGCACCCTCAAGGATATATCACAATTTGTCCATTTCTTCGTTAAGGATTTTTAGTGCCCCGCGAAGGTTTTGACGATTTGTAGCATTGAACCTCAAACGACGTATTGTTTGTTTGAAATCGCACCAATCGTCCCAAAACAAAGCCGAGGTCCGGCCACTGAACCAAAAGCAAGGGAAAAGAGAGAGGTAAAAGACCACCATGGCCAAAATCTGGTGTAGAGAGGTTGTACCGAACAACAGGTACCAATCGAATCCAAGTATGGATTCTACTGAACTATGGTACATGCTTTCAATCCCCATTATCCCGAGGGCCATAAATGGCCAAAACATTAGAGAGCCAAACATCGCGGCAAGGAAATGATACGAGGTCCGGGCATCTACGCCTTCATCGGTTGAATCTCCAAGCAATCGTCCTACAGCAAGTTGTGGCAGGAAGCAAAACAAAAACAATGGTAACATAGCTACCAGTAGAGGTAGTCGAATCAATTTTGTCAATCCACGAACCGGATTAAATCTGCGTAAATCTGTTCCTGAATTATTCAAATCCCGTCCATCGAGATGATTGTTTTGAAGCAATCCTGCTACTGCTTTGGCTGGCATGAAAACGGGATGCGTAATCTCCGGAAGTTCTGAATTTTCAACTATTTTTTCATCTGGAAGTTTTGGTTGAAGTAAAGTACGAAATACACGTGCAGCCTCGACTTCTTTTCTCCATGAAAGTAGTGGTTGGCTGGCTCTACGAGCCTCAACATGCCCCAACAGGTGAAGGGCATGGTATTCATCCCAATCTCGCGTATTTGGTGTGAGTGGGCCCATTTTGATACGCAAAGCATCACGAAGAGCGAAGACATTTTCTGCCGCAGGCTCAACCCAATTGCCTTTCGCAACAGCTTGAACAAGTTCATTTGGAATTTCATCTTCTTGGATGTAATGAGGTGCATCATATTCAACCCACACATCAGTTCGGAAATGATCGCGCCTTCTGAAATGCAAACCGAGTGGGATGACGGCAGGAATGGGTTGATCGTTGGCTTTGGCAATCGCTGCAGCGGCAAAAACAGTTCGGAATGGTCCTGTTCTGAACCGGAGCAATGAGGATTCGTTATGGCTTGTGCCCTCTGGGAAAAGAACACACCCAAAACCTGCTGAAATTCCTGTCGCCAGCATCATAAGCGAACGGCCATTCAAATGTATAGCCTCTTCCTCTGTACAACCGCCTCTCAAGAGTTCGGCTTTACGAACCACAGGTTGCACTGCTAATTTCCGTGTCCACCAACCGAGCAATGGGCGTGTAACCAAATCATGGCGGCCACCCATGAGAAAATTATTGGGGTGTTTAAGGACTATCTGTAGCGGGTCGATGAGACCGTTAGTGTGCCATGCACAGCAAAGATTTCCACGTTCTAGGGGGAGAGTATCAACGCCTGTCACTTCACTTGTTCGGAACTGAACTGCAAGAATGCGCCGTGCAATCCAAAAAGCAACATGGGACCAGAAAAAGGAGCCAGGGGTATCGCCTTCGAATGAGGGAATTGGAGTCGATAATAATTTATCCATCCGCATATTTTTTGCTGACTTTGAAAGTGTGGGAAGGTCTTCGCCGCGATGGTCGGTATTAGGTGGATTTGAAGAATTGCTCATTGTTTCACCTCTTGAAGTTGAGTAGAAAGAGAACCCAAGGATTCGTGATCTACATCGCCGCCTAATGGAGGGGCGTGTGGCCACATTGCTTGCAATGTTGAGCCGCCATCTTCAGCGTTACGAGGAATGACATGCACATGTACATGAGGTACTTCTTGGCCGGCAAGCGGTCCATCATGAATGCAAACGGTAAAATCTTCAGTTTCAAAATGGGTGGAGAGAATTTGTTGTACTTCTACTACGCCGTTAAACAACGCCTCCCTCATTGATTGTGAAAGTTCTGAAAGACGGCGAACACTTTGCTTTGGGATGACCAATGTATGGCCTTCTCGACGCGGGAAAATATCCAAGAAAGCGTACCAATATTCGCCTTCAGCAACCTTATGTGATGGAATGGTTTTATCCAAAATTCGGTCGAACAATGTTGGCTCGGCCATAACCTCGCCACATGGTTTCCCTTTTCAGTAGTTCACCGGATTTTCGATGATTTCTAATTATTGCGGGGGCAAAATCCAATTTCCAGTCTTACTCTTACGAAGGGCCAAAGTCTTGACTTCACCTTTCTGATTCACAGTGTAGTGATGGAGGTGCTCATCGTTTGAATCTGTGAAATCGCTGCGATGATGACATCCACGAGATTCATTTCGGGCAAGTGCTGCTTGTGCAGAAGCACGAGCAAGACGAGCGGATGCTTGCACGCGAGCGATTTCGACGAGATTTGTATTAGCAATCAAAGACGATTGATCAACGTGTATTGATTCAGCAAGAATACTGGCAGATTCCAATGATTCGATTGCTGATTCGAGACCTGCTGCATTACGATTGAACCCGAGGGCATTTTGAACTGCGTCTCGGACTTTTGAAACAACATTACCGACACGGACAACGCCTTCTTCAGAATGTTCGGAAACTGCGGCGTGGTCTGCCTGTGCGGCTTGCTCAGCCTCATGTGCTGCTTGTGCATTTGAGAATTGACGGTGCTTAACCCATTTACCCGCTTCAGCACCAGCAGCTGCACCGCCAAGTATGGCGTCGAGCATGTGGTTACCTGGTAAAATATCGGCACCATGGAATCCGGAACAGGCCGCATCGCCAGCGGCATACAATCCTGTAAACCATCGGGACCATGTCGAAAGAATCGCTCGTCCCTTTTCATCAACCGTTATTCCCCCAAGTGTCGAATAAGGACGGATTTCAAGGGCAACGGTTTGTCGAGTCATATCGATGCCTGTTCGTTGTTGGACGCTTCGGAAAAGTGCACTCCACCATGTGGAAGAGGCATCCATATTTCGAGCGTCAAGAACAGGTTGTGATGCGTTTGCCACAGATTGGCAAATAGCATCTAGGCCCCCCTCGCCGAATTCTAAATCTGCTCCGCTTGCTTCATGCAATGTTGCGCCATCATGGAGAAGACCGACTGGCAAAACCATGTTGGTATCTTTGAGACCAAGAGGGCTGTTAGCAATAAATTCCATGTCTCTCAATGGAACTCCTGCGCGGAACGCTAGGTCAAGACCGAGCCCTACTGCACCGTGGCTGAATGCACCTTCAAACCCTCCATCTGCAAGAATGATGGCCTTTGCTTGCAAAGCCACTATTCGGCCATTTACCAAATCTACCACCGTAATTCCGCTGACAGATTGATTGGTATGTATGAGAGAAAGTGGGAGGTGGTCGCCTCGGCGAATAACACCATGGCGCATGCATTGTTCTTCGAGTACCTGTTGTATTTCACGGCCGGTAGCATCTCCTGCATCTGCATTTCGTGCCATTCCATGACCAGGGGCTTTTCGAACCAAAGGAATTCCATGAGCATCTCGGCGAAAATTAACTCCCCATCGCTCGAGTAGGTCGACTTGGCGACTTGCATCTGCAGAACGTGAAGCGACGATGTCCTGATCGTTTAGGAACACACCTGCTCGAATCGTGTCTTCACGGTGATTGCGATTATTTGATTCTTGTAGAGGTGCTGCAAGACCGTCTTGAGCGAAATGTGTAGTACTGCCAAGGGCATTAACAGAAAGCACTAGGGTTGTAGCGCCTTGCTTTGCAGCCTCTGATGCTGAACGGAGGGCTGCTGGCCCATCGCCTAGTATGATGACATCCCATGCTTCCAAGGTCTCACATCCGGTAATTTGTCCCAAGTGCCCCCCATCCATAAGCAACGCGCTTGAGCGACCTCCAAATTTACATGGAACGCCGTAGGCGGCAAACAACCCAAACGGCGTTTTTTATCTAATAACTAGAGGTTCGGTAATGCTAACTCTCCATGTTTACGAGCCGCTTCTAATTTTCTAATTCTTTGGGATATTTGATTCCCTGTCGCCCGTTGAATCATTGTTCTAATCACTTGAGATTCAAGTACGATACCATCATCGTCACGGAGTATAACTTGAACATCCGCAGGGCCGTTGAAATTTCTTGGCCATGCCACTCCTATCCAGAGGACAACACCGCGTTCAAGGTAACGTGGCATCCAATCCAAAGCATCTTCGTCTGTCGGATGTGAAAGGAGCACTGCGCTTTGAGGTGGCGGACATGCGCTCAATTCAAATCTGTGGTCACGGGTTTCAGGTTCACCATTCGGCGTTAACACTTCAACTCGCACATGCCGGGATTCAAATGTTTGATTATTCAAGACAATAAACAGATTGCCCGCACCTTCATAACAATTTTCAGCCAAAGCCACATCCATTCTCCATTCAGCCCGAAGCATAGGTGGTGTTCCAGCAAGAAGGTCGTTTTGTAAACGGTCAAGGAGAAGAAACCCTTCGGGTTGCCAGCCTCTTGAATGAGCGATTAGACGTTGAATTGTACGCCAGTTGAATCTAGCTTCTTCATCGAGGAGAAGGGCTTCGAATCGATTTTCGTTGATGAATGATTTCAATTCAGTAAACGCCATTTTCGTATCTACTTCTTGCTCCGAATGGAGGTGTAAAATGTAGAGGAGTCGTTCAAGTGCCTGTTTTGTAATGTGGCCTGGAATCAGCGCTTTCTTGAACTGTTTCTGCCAGACTTCCCATTCTAAAAATAAATCCGGGTCAAGGTGGGCGACCAGTAAATCACCCAAGACGCTGCCGAGTTGTGTTGGATGATGAGTCGGTGCATGAAATACGAGAGAGGGAAATGGGTCTCCAAGTTGACGGATGAATCCATATGAGAAAATTCCATGGAATGATTGGGCAATGCCAAGCGTCATGGCAACCAAAAGAGCGAGGTTCCATGCCAAGGAATTGGATGTGACTGCTGATGCAAGGATGATTAGCGTAACTGTTAATGTCGAGAGTAACAAAAGTACAACGTTGTTCCGGCGTTGGTCGCTGAGACTTTCGATGATGCGGTCCATGCCCGGTTTGGCTCGCAAAGCATGTTTCTTCCCGCCATGGACTCCTCCTTGTTCCCTCAAAGAAATTCGTGCTTGCATGGCTTGCCATGCTGATTCTCCAGCGATAATAGTTGGACCAGCTGCAATAATGGCGAAGGGGATAAGCATGAAAATGAGTCCATCGGCAGACTCAATAATTGGTGAATATATGACGCTTGCAAATGCAAAGGTTGCAAGGAAAAAACCACTTAAGGTTCGCAAAATCATCAGGAAAGGGGTGCGGGCAATTCGTCCTGCCCTAAGACGGCGGCGTTCAAGCGTGAACCATTGTTTACGTGTGTTTTCAATCGGGTCTTCTGAGTATTCAAAACCTTCACCATATGGGTCTGGGAGAGGTATATACGCGTCTGAACCTCCCGCTCCGCTCCCGTCGACAACCATGATGCTCGTGCCAAGACAAAGCCTCTCTTACTTTGGCTCTTGCCTTTGACTTCTCTCAAAAACTGATGATTCTACGGGCGCACCAGGATTTGAACCCGGGATCTTCGGCTTAGGAGGCCAATGCATTATCCAGCTATGCTACACGCCCAACCGGTCCTGTCGAAGGGGTTTCATGACGCTTTCGCAATGTCCATCCTTTGCCCGATTTCTGCAACTTGGAACAGAAATCTCTCTAATTCAATCCGGCCTTGCATCGATCTATGCAACGCAACATCACAAACAGATAGGGAGAGAAGGATTTCTGAAAGAACTTCTTCACTAAGATGCAACCTTCCCTCGGTCAAGACATGATGGAAATGAGTCACAATGTCTTCGGCTTCAAGACTATTTTCTGCCATGACCTGGTCTAAAACACCCATTGCACCTTTGAGAACTCGTTTGTTCTTGTTCCCTTCTTTTTCCCATCTCCAATCATGCACTCGGTTGCGCAATGCTTCTTCAAGAACATGTTGAACTTCTCTCAAGGATGTTGCAGCCAAGAGGTTTTGCAAATTTTTGCGGTCATCAAGAAGCATGCGCAGTGCAAGGATTTCGGTGATGAAAATTGCTTTCCGAAGATTTCCTGCCGAAACATGGGAGATGTCGCCAAGAATGCCCCGCACGGGCGTGATGTTTTCTTCTTCGACAATTTCATGGAGGCGGCGTTCTATTTCAGAACGGGGGATTATTGGGAGACGGACGTGCTGTGTTCTGCTCCGTAATGCCTCAATGATACGAGACGGTGTATGAGCGGTGAAAATGAAACGTGCACTACCACTGCTGACTTCCATCATTCTTCGCAAATAGGATTGGCGTATCGTACCGAGGTAATCCGCATCCTCTATGACGATTAATCGTGAAACAGGGGCCCTTTCATTAGAATCATAGTTGCATTCTTGACCTGCGGGCGGCGGAGTATTGGCGGTGGATGAAGAAAATGTGTGGTCAAATGCATCGAGACTTGTGCGGCCGGCGAGCGTGTCATCTGAACCGCTTCCTTCGGGACGGAGGAATTCTTCGAATTTTGCCATAGCTCCTGATGTTCGCGACAAATCACGTGCTTGAAGGATATGTGTTCGTGCCTCCCATGTGGGGCCAAGCACTTGGCGCGCCAAGAGCCGCCATACTGCAGTTTTTCCCGTTCCTGCGGGGCCTGAAAGGAGAAGATGAGGTGGATTTGCTTGAAGTGAAGTGTGCTGGAGGTTGGCCCGTACTGCTTTTGGAAGCAATAAATCCTCAAACATAAGAGGTGCTTTCTCTGCGAGCCAAGATGACATACAATCACTCTTATTGCCAGAGGTCTTTCAACCCTGCGCGGGAGTCAATTGAGTGAAATCACTCGGCTTTGATCGTTTTGTTGCCTTGTCGGCGCAACTTCATGAATATTCGAGAACCACACGCTTTGCAACTGATTCCGTTGCGTTCACGGTGGAACGATTCAAGGTTTCCGCAGATGGCGCATTTGTAATCAACGAGTTCAACCATAGTATTCGACTCCATTCCACGCGACCCGCCACCCTTTCTTGAAGGTGTCCCTTGAGGGCGGTGGCGTTCAGACGTTGAAAACGGGTTACTGGCCAGCAAGTAGTGCTGGAACCATACGGATGTGTTGGGCTTGGCTCAAATCGGTGTTTGCAAGAGCATCTGTGGCAACCATACAGTTGTCGACAAATACCCAAGAACCTGATTGTTGCTTGGCTTGTTCTACGATTTCGTTCTTTGTCATCTCGACAACGCTGTGTCCAGTGGCATCTGCGATTTCAACGGTATAGGTTGTTTCTTCGCTCGGTCCTTTGCCTGCTTGAAGGGCTGGAACCATGCGGATGTGCTGTGCGGCATCGAAGTCTGTGTTCGCAAGTTCGTCTGCTGCAACCATGCGGTTGTCAACAAAAATCCAACTGCCTTGGCTCTTTGAGGCCTGGTCAATTAGGTCGGTCTTGGTCATCTCGACAACGCTGTGTCCAGTGGCATCTGCTATTTCTACGGTGTATGTTTTTTCACTCATAATATCACTTCAGCAAATTGGTTAATTCAACTCCATATAAAGAACCCAAGAACTATGAATTGGATGAAAAGTAAAGACCCTACCCAAAAACATGGGAATATGACGGTATTTCAAATCTCTTGGAATGAAGAAGTAGGCGCCCACTCCGAGAATTGAACTCGGGTCGCAGGAATGACAATCCTGCATGATAACCTCTACACCAAGCGGGCCTAAGCAAGTCCTCCGTTACGCAACCGCTATTTAAGCCGCGCCGTGTGGCCTGTGTGGGGCGTTATCTGTGGCGGGAAAAAAAACATCTGCTGAACAAACAAAAGAAGAGCAAAAGGATGCTCAAGTTGGAAACCTTCTTGATGCCGCTTTTGGAGGCTTAGGTGAGCTACAGAAAGCCCCTGAAGAAGAGGTTGTTGAAACCGTCGAAGCAGTTGAGGAACCTGCCTTAGAGGAAGAAGTCGAAGAAGAAATTTCTGAAGAAGCCGTAGATTCTGAAAAGGAAGATGATACTGCGCCAACAGGGCCGTCCGGCCCTCCATCAGGTCCTCCATCAGGTCCTCCATCTGGCCCTCCGTCTAGTCCTCCGTCTGGTCCTCCGTCCGAAGACCCTGCTTCTGAATCACAAGATGATGCGCCTGCGCCAACAGGGCCGTCCGGCCCTCCATCCGGCCCTCCATCCGGCCCTCCGTCCGGTCCACCGTCAGGTCCACCGTCAGGCCCTCCGTCGGGTCCACCGTCAGGTCCACCATCGGGGCCTCCATCGAAAGCACCTGCTGAAGACGATTCTGAAACTCCATCTGATTCAATAGAAGAATCGGCTGAAGAAGAGAATACCGAAGAAGTAGAAGAAGAAAAATCTGAGGAGGAAGAACCTGAAGAAGCAGTTGAAGAAACTGAACAACCGAAGGGTGAGGAGGAACCTCCTGCAGCAGAAGAAGAGAAATCTACGGACGCTGAACCTGAAGAAGCAGTTGAAGAAACTGAACAACCGAAGGGTGAGGAAGAACCTCCTGCAGCAGAAAAAGAACCTGTTGAAGAGAACCTGCCGCTACAATCAGAACAAGAACTTCTTGCGGAACAAGAAATTGCTCGCCTCAGTGCTGAAGTAGAACGTTTGCGCCAATCCATGGCGGGCGCTGCTGAAGTAATTGAAGAACTTGAAACGCCACCAATGCCTCCTGCAGTGATCGAAGATATTGTCATCGGAGCCTATCTTGTCAGTGATTTTGCTCGACTTGCTCGGCAACTCGACCGTGAACAACTCATTCGAGCTACAATGGGCACCATCGCAATGCTTCATCCTGAAAATCTTGGGATTATGATTGCTACACGCAATCGAACCATGCTTCCTCGGCTTGATGAGCGTGGATTGTGTGCAGGATTGCTCGGACAGGCAAATCCTCCGCGCGGTGCTCCTTCGGACTGGAGAATCATGGAAGTAATTCTTGCTTCTGTCAGTATGGTAACTGGCGGCCCTGCTGCTGTCATTCATTCGCATGGTGCGGCTACAACTGCTGTAAGTAGTGAAAAGGACTTGGTACTTCTACAACCTATCGATGTTACCGGAAAAGAGCAAATTGGCAAGGTCATTATTGTCGATCCCGATGAAGATAATCCTGAGAATTTCTTGGGCCAGGTTTTGGAAGCGCTCAAACAAGGAAGTATGCGTTGTGTCGTGATTCGCGGAATGGGCGCTTACGCTGTTGGCGCTGACCTAGACCAAGCATGGGCAAATGCAGCAATGCTGGAACACAGCATGAATATTGTGTTGATGGCTCGACAAGCAAACCTCAAGGTTTGAATTCGCCAAGTCAACTTGAATGTGATTGTTTTTCACTCGCGTTTCAGTTCGTTTCTATATTCAAACTCTTGCTGAACTGAAGAACTATTTCTTTTCTCAACCAATTTATTGCAGACCTTTTGGCGTTCTCCAAGGGTCATCTTCACTAGGAAGGTCGTCGTATTCAGGCATACCATATTTCTTTTGAGAAAAGGGTGCTTTTTCTGTAACTTGGGCGTTCATTGTGTTCTTTTTGGACAAATATTCGCCGCCTTTTTTACGAACAAGTGTTTCCCCGAATGCCATAATTACAAGCATCACAGAAAGGGTGAGGTGGCCCTCAAAAACATAGGGGCCGAATGGTTGGATATACAGTGTTTGTTTCGTAATAATGCCTTGGTCCGTCGTCGTTTGGAATCGATATTCGCCTGGCTCTAATTCCCCCTCCCATCCAGCGTCTTTATCATTTAATTCTCCTGCCCATTGAGCTACAATTCTATCTTTATCGTCAAAGATTTTCCATTCGACTGCTCCCTCGTCGACTGAAAGGCCTTTGAATTCAACTTCAAACACAGAAGGCATCGGTTTGTCTTGGCCAAAAACTCCCGCTAGGGTTATGGTGCGTTCTTCAATTGCATGTTCATAATCATTAATCTCGTGTGGTGCGGCATTATCTGAAACTCCAAACCAAAGGGAATTTAGGAGGATAAGGGCGATGGGCCACAGTATCAAATTCAGTTTTCTACGCTCCATGATATTCAATTTCCTTTGTTTTTTTTAGTAGTGTGTTTTATTTCTTAATGAAGTGGCCAAATTTTAATTCTGAAACAATTCGTTCCATCCATACTAATTTTTGAAGTTTATTATCGACATTTGTGATGCCAGACCATTGGCCAATACGATTTATTGAAAACCCAATCAACTGGATTCTCTCAGGTGAAACGCCCAAGGAAAGAGCGAAACAAAGAGCCCTGTCTCCATCAGTGAATCCACCGAAATTATACATTCCTGATATCGCTTTGGTGACTTGGTGAGATAGAATAAGTGACGGTACAGAAGGATACTGTTCCCACACAGCAAGCGTTTTTTTCCATTGTAAGAGATTATCTCCATGGGCATGAACGATGATTGTCTGCCCCTTGCTGGCTGCAGCATCTAGATATGCACCGCCATCAAGATCTGAAACAATACATGCAAGTTGAGAATAATTTTCAACTGCGCCTACTGCGCCATCTGCTGCAATAAATACGTCCCCAGATTGATTGAAGTGTTTGATTTCATTCTCCTCGACTGCAGCCCCTATGACAACAACACGTTCAGCATTCAAGAGTTGTTTTTTCACCCGCTCAAAGGCCTTTTCTCGATTTGCAGGTGACCAATCTTCATGCTCTTCGAGGTGATTTTGTAGTTGGATTGCACTTTCGACGTCGTCGGCTTCAGACCAACCAAATGATTGTCGCACCTCGTTTTGGATGTGGAATGCATTCAGTGTTGGAGCATCATGCATGTTTTGGCGGTTGGACGCCTGCACATGAACCATCCGTTACTTTGGTTGAAGTTCTTATGCAGTTGGCGCGCATAGGCATACCATGCCCGTCCCAAGTTCCCTTCCGGTACTGGACGACGAGGTGACGTTTGCCCGCTACCCATTCCTTCCTCAAGCAGGTGATTGGATAAGGGGTATGGCGGTTGAACACAATATCGATTTGGATGAATTATTGGATGGTTCTTGGATGGAAAAGGCGCGCTCTCGTGCCCGAATACGCCTGATTGATTCAATACAATCCAAAGAAGGTGTCGAAGTTGTTGGTGGGGATTTATTCACTGAAGAGGGGCGAATTATTGAAGCGTTTTCTTTCTATTATGCGCGCTTAGTTGTATGCGCCTCGGAAGATGAACGGCTCATTGCGCGCTGGGCTCAGGCTGAAGCGGCACGTGCAGAACAAATACTCATCAAAGATCATAAAAATCTCGACATTATTGCTCGAACCTACATTTCAGATATCCAACAAGTTGAGCACCGCGCTACGCCTTTAGCATCTGAGTCACCCGCACATTATGGTGGCGCCCTTCAACAGAGGCGACGCTCTCAATCTGGGCCGTTGTGGAAAATTGGACTGAGTGATTTTATCGAGATTTGTCCAAAGATTACAGGTTCACGGTGGAGGCTACCCAATTGTGATGTACACGAGGGGTGGGTTACCTTATTCGAAGAACCGCAATACGGTTCATCGGCAAAACTTTCACGGTTATTGCGTGAACGAATAAAGTCTGGTGTCGAGGCCGAGGCTTTGGAAAAAATGGGAGAAATTACCATGGATTTGGCAATTCGGCTTGCTGAACCTGTTGGAATGGTTCGAAATCTTATGGCGACCAAGGCATCAGAAGCAATTTCCTTGGTTGGTGCGGATGAAAATGATTGGCCCCCTTGTATGAGAAAGGCAGTAGCTGAATTAGCGAATGGCGTGAATTTGAATCACTTTGGAAGATTATTTCTTGCCTCAATGGCAGCCACATTAGCGTTGCCAAAGGAGTCCTGTGTCGGTTTCTTCCGGGGCGCTCCCGATTTCAGTGAAAGCACCACTACGTACCAAGTTGATCATGTGTATCAGCACGGGTACACTCCATCGGGCTGTGGTAAACTCAAAGTCAACCACAATTGCCCTGTTCTACCTGGCGATGACCGATTGTGTGACCAGCCATGGCTTGACCATCCGCTCAAATACATCCGCGCCACGCAACGTTGGAAAGCGAAGAATCAGCGAGCAGAGGCGGAAGCGTTAGCACTGGTTGCAACTCAAGATGAGATTGAGGGAAAACAACCCGATTCCACAGAATAATGGGCATTCGCGCGAAGACTTTGAAACAGGTGGGTTCTTAGGTTCCTACAACCACCGGTGATTTGCAATGACTCGAACGCTTGTTTTAACTGTCGACCGGGATAATGATCTCGGTGTGAAAACTGGCATTCGTGGGCCGGTTGTCGGGCGTCGTCAAGTTATGGCTGCCGCCCTTAAACTTGGCATTGCTGACCCTGAAGAAAGTGATACCAATGCTATTCTTGGGGCGCTTTCGCAACACGACAATTTAGCTGAAAATAATTCAGAAGAAGAAGAAGTGGAGATTGCTATTCTAACTGGTGACGAAAAGGTTGGAATTCGTTCAGACCGCGCTGTTGCTGCTCAATTAGAAGAAGTGGTGGCAGCATTCCAACCAGATAAAGCAATTCTTGTAACCGACGGAGCAGAGGATGAGTCGGTTCTCCCGATACTTCAATCACAAGTGCGAATTGACCATGTCGAGAAAATAATTGTCAAACAATCGAAAGGTATCGAAGGTACCTATTACTACATCGTCAAGGCGCTCGAAGACCCCAAATGGCGTTCAAAAATTATGATTCCCGTTGGCCTGGTTTTAGCACTTTTCGGACTTGGTATAATGTTACCAAACGAAATTGGCGGAGTCGTAATCGGTGGTTTGCCTCTAGTAACAGGCCTATATTTGCTAAGCAAAGGCGCTGGAATTGAAGCAACCGTCAATAAAGTGATTCAAGAAATGCGGGACAATGCTGATGCAGCAATGTTCTCATCCCTTTTGTGGACTGCCACGGTATTCAGTGCTATTTTTGCTGTTGCAGAAGGGTATAGAGAATACAATATTCACATAACTACTACTGTCGCTAAATCTGTTGTGTGGCTAGAAGTGGTGCATTCCGCACTTGCTTGGATTGTTATCGCCTTCTTGACTTCAACAGCAGGCTTCATGTTGTTGCGACTCAAACGAGGGTCGTTCTCTGGCCGTTTACTCATTCTTGGTATCTTTGCCATGGTGGTATATTCATTCGTAGATACTGCATTGGTCGTATCTACTCGTGTTTTGCGTGGAGAATCCTATGAGTTTAGTGTTCCAGAAATTATCAACGACCTCCAATCTCCAATGATATGGATTGTTGTGTTATGGATGGCTATGACCATTGTACGTTCACTAAGAACTCGTCAAGCACAAACTGAACGCTACTGGGGCATCTGATTTCAGAGAATAAACTTAGGCATCTTTCGAGCCATTGTGTTGTGTCCAACAACTCCAATCAAGGCGCCATTTCGGTCAACAACGCCGATTTGATTTAGGTCATGGGCGAGCATCAAAGCACCTGCTTTTAGCAAAGAGGTCGATTCAGTTACAGTAATTGGTGGTTGGTTCACGAGTTGTTGAGCAGGGATGACGTGCATCCAAGCAATGTCTCGATTGACCGTTTTGCGAGCGATTATTTTCAGAACATCCACGGCGTGAATTCGTCCTTGAGGGGCGCCCTCGCCATTGATGACAAAAATGTGGTCCCAATTGTTTTCCGTCAAATTCTCGATGACTTCAACCATGGAACTGTCTTCCCAAATCCAATGAGGCTGGGTCATTGTTTCTCCACATGTGAGCGAACGTGCGGTAGCTGAACGTTCGGATGCAGACATTTGCGACAAAACTTCTCGGGTAAATTTTCGTTGTTTGGATTGGCCCATCTTTGACACTCCTTCATTGCGCCGGCGAACGCGCTTTCCTTTCAAGGGTTTCGACCACATGTTGTCTTCCACATCCGAGTCTTTGCTTTCCGGCATCCGGCAAAACCAGTCGACTCAATATAAGTGAACACTCAAAACACAGAAGTTCATGAGAAGGTCATGGCAGATGTTCCGGAACACGAACTCTCAGCATTACGAACGCTTTCTGGCTATGACCAAATGCTTGAAATTGACCGCGTGACAAAACAATACGGCATTACAGAAGCAGAACTCATGGAAGTGCTCAATTCTACCACACAGCCATCTCAAAACTATTCGCCTTCATCTGAAGAATACGACCCCTCCGGCACTGCAACTGCCCATTTTATTCCAGATGTCAAAGAAGCGGCAACTCTTCCAGCAACGGCTACAATGCTGGATAAATCGAATTTTCGGTTTGAATATGACCCCTCTCAAGAAGCGGCACAGCGGCGGGCTGCTGTCGCTCAAGCCATTATTTGCCCAGGTTGTGGAGTCGCCCTTGGAATTCCGGATGTTCGGCCAATCAAAGTCACTTGCCCGCAATGTTTGCAAGAAACTGTGTTCGACGCTTGAGCGTTGAATTGATGAACAAGTGCATGGAGGCATGGATATGACGGGTAGTTCGCCAAGGCTTTGGCCATATACTCCCTCAAACTCGCCTGTCTCTTTACCTCAAGAAGCGGTGTTTTTTTGTTCAAGTGAAGTAATGCCACTTCAATTCCCATCTCAAGAGAATGATGAGATTCTTGCAGGTCAAAATCTCCAATCATATTGTGGACTTTTTTCGAGTGAATCGGGGACTGTTGAAGAACTTCTTGCTGAACATGGTGCCGCTTCAATGCAAGAACGTCGGCCCTTTCTTCTATTAGGCGAATTAGCCAATCCCTACCGGTTGCAAGATATTGGGATGGGCCCTTTACCAATTTACACAGTACGTCTTTCAGGCTTATGTAGGACATATGCTGACGGACTCGATAGTCGAGAAATCACTCCAGGGGTGCATCATATCACATTGGCTCGAACGGTTGGTTGGTGGGAAAGATCACATCTTGCACTGGCTACAATTGACCAAATGAAGAAGATGGTTGCTTGGCTGGACCAAGGGCGAAAAGGTACATGGAAGCCAGTTAAGCCTGCGGAAGGTTTGTTGCATTTTGAACCAGAAGCACTTTTGCCGCCAACTGCCGACGATGTCGTTTGGGATGGGAGTATGGAAACTGTTCAGATTCAAGAACCTGTGTTCAATGGACCACAAATAGATTTGAAACAGGTGATGGTTCCAATTCATGCCCAATATGGTTGTTATGATAATCGGGGGCGTTTGGCGCGATGTGTTCATATTAGCCAGCGTGATTTTCATGAAAATATGTTCCGTCGCGGCTCCTCGAAAAAATGGACCGATATCCTTGATATCTGTTGATTTTAATGTTTAAATCGGGGACCCCATGGCATTCCCACGCCGTTTTGTTATATCTGTTCAAACATAATGAATATGATAACAATGAAAGGAAACGGCGTTCAGAAACAAGCACGATTAAATCGATTGAAAAATGAGATTATTGAATACGTAGCATCTCAGCCACAGTGCTCAGCTGCGGATATTGTTGATCATTTATCAAACGAAAGGAAAATGCGTAATCACGGCCTTACAACACGTAAGGTCGGATTCTTCATTCCACGCTATCTTTCTGAGATGATTAGTTTCACACTCGACAACTCCACTGGGAAGCGACTTTACCACCTCGCTGCATAATTTGAACACTAAGTTCATGCTAGAGAGTGCGGTGCATCGGCCATGGAATGGCCGGATTCGCTCCCTACAGCATCGGAACTCTTTCCCTCATTGTACTCAAATCCTGCACCTGAAGGCGTTTGTCCAACCTTGCCTGAATCGGAAGCAGTCTTTACTTTTTTACAGCCTGAAAACCCCAAGGGCCTCAAAGCACAACTGCTTTCAGTACTGGAACGTTTCCAATCCTCGCCACAAAATCCGAATGATTCTGGTGCGACTATTGACGAAGCATTAGGGAAAGTCATTGTTGAATCGTCTGCCCGTATTGAAATCGGAGCCCATTTGATTGGCCCATGTTATGTTGGCCCTAAAGCGGAAATTCGTCATGGGGCTTATGTTCGCCCTTATTCTTGGATTTGTGCTGGTGCGGTAGTTGGTCATGCGAGTGAAACAAAGCACACTGTACTTCTTCCAGGCGCAAAAGCCCCTCATTTCAACTATGTTGGAGATTCAATTCTCGGAAAAGGCGTCAACCTCGGGGCTGGAACAAAAATTAGTAATCTTCGTAACGATGGAGGGGAAGTTCAACTTCGAATCGATGGAAAGCGCATTGGTAGTGGACTTCGTAAGTTTGGAGCTGTTCTTGGAGAAGGTTGTCAACTTGGATGCAACAGTGTCACAAACCCTGGCGTCATGCTTGGATGCGATAGTGTTGTTTGGCCAAATATGACTGTAACTGGCGTACATGGTTCTAATTCAAAACACAGGTGATTAGTCGATGGTGCAACGTTTGTTTGGTACTGACGGCATTCGTGGAAAAATTGTTGATGCAAATCCTGATGAAAAAGCAGCAATTATGCAACTTCATGATGATAGAAGCGTTTGTCCAACACTCATGCGTTTGGTCGGAGAAGCACTTGGCCACCTCATTGACACCTTGCCTGGAGAAGGTGAACATGTCGTTATTGGTTGGGACAACCGTCCGGGCAACCAAGCACTAGTTGATGGAGTAACACTTGGTTTGCGTCTTGCAGGTTGCTCAGTGACACACATCGGAATATGTGCAACTCCTGCTCTACATTATGCCGTGCTATGGCATAAAGCTCGCCTTGGATGTATGATGACTGCAAGCCATAATCCTGCATCGGATTCTGGCATCAAAGTATTCGATGCAGAAGGCTACAAAACCTCGCCAGTTCTTGAAGATAAGATTTCTGAACTTGTCTATGCACTATGTGAAGAGGAGCGTGAAATAGATGAAATTGACCATGCTGAATTTTCCAAACCAGACATGGGATTTTCGCTGCAATGGGGAAGTGAACATCACCCTTTATGGCTCTCACAACGACTAACTCTGTTTAGAAATCAATTCGGAATTTCAACCCTCTCAACGGATTTTATCCACCGGCCTTTGCTCTTGGATTGTTCAAAGGGTTCTGCGAGTTCGTGGTTTGCTGAATGGCTTACCGACAATGGAATTGAAACTCGAGAACTGAGTCAAACGGCACCTGAATTGAACAAGAATTGTGGCGCAGGAGATTTTTCACCCACGGCTACATGGACATTTGAAGAGGCCGCCTCATCACAACATGTGTTGCTGAAAAATCTCAAACCTGCGCCACCAGGAACAATTGTAGGGGCTGCGTTGGATGGCGATGGAGACCGGTGTTTAGTGATTGAATCAACAGAATCAGGTTTCCGCGTTATTGATGGGGATGCAATGGCTGACGCAATGGTTGTTGCTGGAACGCAACAAAAAAGTCCATGGCTTGTTGCTGCAAGTATCGAGTCTGATTTGGCCTTGCTTTCATCAATCAATCGCTTACCGGTAAAAGTTGAGACAATTGAAACGGCTGTCGGCGATCGTTGGCTCTCACATGCCTTACGCTCATCACTTGTTATGGATTCGCAGATGCCACGGATAATCGGTGTCGAAGATTCAGGACATGCGGTTTTGCCCTCCCCTCATCCACATAATGAACAAAATTGGAGTTTGGTGGGTGATGGTGCCGCAACATTGCTTGCATATTTGTTGGCACGCAGTACCGCTCAAGAAGACATGTTGATGATGCGGGGTTGGAAGCAACGGGTATCTGTACAACATGTTCGTCGTGAATTATGGGATGGGAATAATCCTCTCTCAGATGAAATTGAGCGCATTGCTCGTTCACATTTGGAACAATGTGGCAAGATAACTCAATGGAATCGTCACGGCCTTGAAGGTGAAGAAAATCTAATGCTCATCGAGGCATTACTCGGCGGGGCGCCTCTGTCTTTGGGCATTCGAAACAGTGGAACTCAAGCAAAAATTAGCATTTCCTTACGCTTGTCTTCTTCCATCGAATCGGAAAAAGTGGCTTTGGTCATGCCTAAACTGGCCGAACAATTGGCAAACGCCATGTGTTGAAGATTTGTCTCAACCTTGACGGCCTTCAATTGCTGAACTCAGCAAGGCAACCGCAGCAATAACTCGGCGGTCCAAAGGATGGCCGGGGGGAATCATTATGCGAGTTCGCTTAACAAATGGATTGAAACCCTGTTGCATGAGAATATCAGGTTGCCCAGCAATTTCAAAATGATATTTTGCTGGTATAAATGGAATAAATCGTCGTAAAATTGCAATGCTGTCTTCGATAAATTGAGCATAAGGATTTCCTGAGGCGTCGTTTATACTCCATGAATCTTTCAAAATAGATTTCATGAAATTTCTCTTGGCAGAACCAAGAATCACTCCTGTTTGCGCATCGATGATGTCGTACGTAGCCCCGAGGTCTATGACTGAACGAGCCTTTATTTGTATCAATGGCACGGTACAACTTTCATCGGTATAGAGTACAATGTCTTCTTTTAATTTGAATCGCTTTTGCTTTGAATAAGCAACGGGGCTTCCTTCAATAGTTTCAAAATAAAACGCTCCACCAAACACCCGCCAAAACTTTGTTCGGATTATGTATTGGTCCATTTGGAATAACTGCGTCATAGATGGGCTTTGACGACGGACTATTTACCCTTTATTCCGGCGATGGTTTGAAAAAAACTTCAATCGTTAGCCATCTCACCTTCATATGTTTGCGTGAGGTAGGTTACTAATCCAAGCAAAACCGCAGAGGCAATCAGAATTGTGAGTAAAATTTCCACAGCCGCCCCTTGAATCATTATCACTCCAGCTACAATCCAACTAAGCACAAGGTCAAGGGCGCCGACTACTCTCCATGCTTTACGAAGTGTAAGTACTCCACTCACCCATGAAGTTGTAGAGGCGAGGAGAATGAATAAGACGGCGAACAACAGATTCCCAAGAGCAAAACTTGAACCGATAAGAAGGAGGTGCATTGCCCACAATCCCGCAGGCAGCCAAAGCCCCTGCCGTGCTTGAACGGTCCAGCCAACAAAGCCAACCGAGATGAATCCCAGTGTTGTAGCGATTATTCCTGTGGCTGGGAGTTGGAGTGCTAATGCCTCTGACATCCAAATTGCCGAGGAGTGATAGACAAATGGAATCATGAGCCAAGCCATGAGGACAACTGCAGGTTGTTTCCACCAGATGCCTCTACGTGCAGATAATGCTAGAACAGCAATTCCAGCAGGGCCGAAGGAGAGCATTGCGATCATAACTATCCAAACTGAACGCCCCCCTGAACCGCGATGGTCGCTCATCTCATGTTGTATTCTTTTTCCTTCGACCCAATCAAAGATGAGAACCGCAAGAACGGCTAAAATTTCGATGCTAAACAACGGGAGTGTCCAAGTGAAGAAAGCGCCTTCGAAAGGGTCCGTGGCGAAAGGTAGAGGCACTTCTCCTCCAACAAGAATACATATCGCTCGGTCAATTGCAGCAAGATATATGACGCCCTCAAGGGCATTCGGAATGCGCATTCCAAGGTCGTTTCGACCTAAAAGCCCCAAGCCACCAAGCATGGCTAATCCGCCAATGAAAACAATGAGATGTGTGGCATCATCTAATTCTACAACCGAGTTCGATGCGCGACCTGCAACATGCACCAAAACCAAGCCCATCATTCCTAGAGCAATTGGGGCTTCAATTCCAAGAATATCTGGCAACCTAAGTCCGATTTGATTTGCACGAATCCGAGATAACCCAACAAAGAGCATGGAAATTAATACACTGAATGATAGCGCAAACAGTGTTGAACCCGTGGAATAAGAATAGAAGGTTGTAGCGAGGATTGTTGTTCCAAGGAATAACAACACAATTGTAGGTTGGTGATGGATATCTCCTATGTACAAATCATGTTGCCCAGACGAACCTGAACGCTTTTGTCGTTTCCTTTGTTTTTCTGCAAGTGACAATAATTCAGTATCGATGAGGCGAAGTGTTGAACGGGATGATGTTCCTAATTCGTCACCTTCTTGCAAAAGTGCCGTCTTGGACTGTTCGCCATCATGCACCATTCCTGTTGACTCGATAAAGGCTTGAATGCGTTCTTGTTTCTCGTTGAGGCGTTGTAAACGATTTTCCTTTTTGGTGAGTGCGCGTAGGCCAGCGCGGAATTCGCCTTGGATTACAAGGTAAGCGCCAGAACCAACAAAGGCTAACACGGCAGCCAACACAACCAATTCAACTGCAATCGATTGCCCTGCGAGTGCCATTGCAACAATGAGGGTGATGGCACTAACTGCTGGCGGCAATAATTTCTCAAGTGTGGCGGCGCGAATCAAGTAAAGGACCAAAGCTACCAATCCAATCACCATTAAAAACAGTAGATTAGTTTCTTTGTCAAGCATCCATTCGGTTCCTGTCAATTGAATCGTAGTGAGTGGGTTGAGAGCAATCATCACGAAAAAGGCCGTCATGAACCCCATCATCATAGTCAATAGTTGACCTGGGAGTGCTTCCAAACGCATTAATTCACTTTCTGTCGCTCCACTGGCGCGTCTGTTATCTGATGCTTTCAATAGAATTCCAGATGAAATTACCAAAGATAGGGCCCAAAACGAAGATTGTCCATATGTCCATGAAAGTAGGAGAGCGAAAATTCCCCAGAACATCATCAGAGTCTGGGGTTTTCCGAGATGTCGTTCGAAATAAACCATCAAGGAATGTCCGATGAGCAAACCTCCAAGAATAATGACCAATCCAAACATAGGCAATGCACCGGGACGAGCAATGGCCCATGTGACAACAACCGAGAAAAGAAAACTCAAGTTCCAAAGTTTAGCCAAACCCGAATCTCGGAGTCTAGCCCCCACTTCAGAGAACCCTACCAAACGAGCGGCGAGGTTTAAGCCGACTTCACCATGACGAATATTTACCAAAATTTGTTGAACAACAAGAAGGCTCATCCATACGAATAAATCTATTTCGTCAATTAAAATTGGAATAAAGTCCGCTGAAACAAGTCTAGAGTCGACATCTGTGGCAAACAAAAGAAGCCATACCCAAGGCCCCAAAACAGCAGTTCCGGCGATGGAGGGCGAAGAGCGATAAATCGCTAATCCTGATAGCCCAATCCAGACGATTGCTTGGGTGGCTAAAAGTAAGCGAGCCCCGTTTTGAGGATCTCCTGCAGGAATAAGTAGCGTGAGTAAAACGACAATCGCCAATCCACCTAACCAAAGTACATGGTCGGAAACTGCTGTTTGATTTCGTAACAACGCTACAACGGTAAACAATGCTGTTAGTGCTGCATACAGGCTATAGCCATCCAAATTCAATGGAAGAGTAATTGCTGTGAGGCCAGAGGTGTAGACTGAAAGTCCAATCAAGAGAACCGGTGCTGGGAAGATGAGGTAGGGTGCTAATTTCTTTACATCCACGCCCCGAACAACAAGATATGAGCCACTAAAAGCCGAAATTAACAGAACCAGTTGGGCGAGAGCATAGCCCGTTTCCAAGCGATGGGCTGCTATTGCTAACAATGCACCAATCATCCCAAGTCCAACTGAAACCGACCAAAGAGCTGGCTTTCCAAGACCCATTGATTCAAAGGCTTTGGAAAACCAATTTTCAGCACGGACAAATCGAGCTGCAATAGTCGCATTCGTGGCCGTTATGCAGGTCATTAACAAGAACAACAACAATTCATCTTCGAATGGAACGATATCGAGGCCAAATACGACCCAATCATTTGAAAGCGCGTGAATTCCAACCCATAGATAAGAGGCTGCAATGCCGAGGCTAGCGAGGTTGCCTGATTGACGATACATTGCAAGACCATGCATAAGCAGGGTTCCTAAACCGATCATGGTCGCGATTCCTATTTCACCATACAATGCGCCTGCAGCGCTTCCAACAAGCAAGAGAATTAGGGTTGCTTGGGCTGCGATAGCGTCTTCATCGTGGCGTTGAGCAATATAAATATTCAAAGAAACTAGGCCGATGAGGCTCGCACCTAATGTTTCACTGGCCCCATATGGAGATGCGTCAAACCAGCCCCAATGCCATGCATCAAGGGCTAAGCCATAGAAGAGCTTCATCGAAATAATAACCCATGTTACCCCTAACATACGCATGTTGGGATTTGGAATCCAACGTTCTCCAAGATAGAGTCCGAATATACCCATGGCAAAAAGACCCAGCCCACTTGGAATTTCAGGGAGCACTGTTCCGACAATGGCGCCAATGGCTGACCATGTGAGAACCATAGCAACCAAAAGCCCGAAACTCAATCGTTTCTCACCATGAACTGCTATGTCCGTAACACTGTCCATCTCGGGTTGATGGTGAACTGTACCATCCTTTTGAACTGCCCCTGGGGCTAGATGGTCTTCTTTCCCAGAAGAGAATATTGATGCGATTTCTCCGACCGCAATGTCTTCTGTTTCTGCTAATTCGGATAATTCGGTTTCGGATGATTCCTCATCCTCGGTTTGGACCATGAAAGATTGAATGTCAAAACCTTTGGCTCGCTGGAAATCGCGTTTCCGGACAAGGTCATCTTTCGGTTGAATGGAGGTTTCTTCTGGTTTCCCGTCATTAGACTCCCCAGTCATGAAACCTCACCCGTCATCTATAACCTTCAATGCTTTCGATGGTTCAAGGTTTCGGCGACTCTTTTGAGAGTTGTTGGCTCATTGCCGAGTTCAGAACAATCAAGCCCCAATACGCTGATTTCAACCGGAAGAACCGGAATTTGCTGGTGTCTAACAGCCAAAAGGGACAAAGAGGGCCCGCGAAAGGAGGGGGCATGGCGGCCACCCATGGGACTCCGACCGGAGACCTAAATGCGCATGGAATTATTCCCTCTGGGGAAGTGTATTGGAACCAAGATGCATCCACACTCATTGAGTTGGCTGTAGCCCGAAAGGAGGGCATCTACAGTTCTCATCGAGCACTGGTTACGGAAACCGGTGAACGAACTGGCCGCTCACCAAACGACAAATTCATCGTCGATGAAAATACTACATCCAAAGACATCAATTGGGGCAATGTGAATATCTCGACTGACCTTGCTACATTCACACGTATGAGGGCAAAAGTCGCTGACTATCTTTCTGCCCAAGATACATTGTTTGTCCAAGACCTCTATTGCGGTGCAGATTTTAGTGAATCTTTGCCAATCCGAGTGGTTAATCAAAACGCTTGGCATAATGCATTTGCTAGAAACATGTTCATCCGACCAGATGCTGAACGTCTTTCGAATCACTCTCCAGAATTCACAGTTCTCCATGCCCCACACTTTGAAGCCAATGCAGAAGAGGATGGCTTGAATTCACAATGCTTTGTCATCGTGAACTATGCTGCAAAAGAAGTCATCATTGGCGGCACACGCTATGCTGGTGAAATTAAAAAATCCATATTCTCCGTAATGAACCTTATTTTGCCAAAGAAAGGCATTCTTCCTATGCACTGCTCTGCGAACACTACCGGAGAAAACACCGCGATATTCTTTGGACTATCTGGAACTGGGAAGACGACCCTTTCTGCTGACCCGAAACGTGCACTCATCGGTGACGATGAACATGGCTGGGGTGCAAACGGTGTATTCAACTTCGAAGGGGGATGTTATGCAAAGCTCATCGATTTGTCGGAAGATGATGAACCGGAAATTTTTGGCACTACACAAAAATTCGGAACTATTCTTGAAAATATTGTAATGGATGAAAATGGAATTCCCGACTTTACAGATGTCAGTAAAACGCAAAACACTCGTGGCTCATACCCAATTGAATTTATTGAAAACCGCACCATGGACTCCAAAGGCGGCCACCCACAAAATGTCATATTCTTGACATGCGATGCTTTTGGCGTCTTACCGCCAATTTCTCGCCTCACTCCTGAACAAGCAGCATATCACTTCATCTCAGGTTATACGGCAAAGGTCGCTGGAACTGAAATCGGTGTCAAAGAACCACAAGCGACTTTCTCGGCATGCTTTGGAGAACCATTCATGCCCATGCACCCTGGCGTTTATGCCGACCTACTCTCGAAGAAGATGGAAGAACATGGTTCAAACGCTTGGCTCATCAATACTGGGTGGTCTGGCGGCTCATACGGCGTAGGTAACCGAATGAAGATTAAATTCACTCGCGCAATGCTGAATGCAGCCATGAATGGTGAATTGGATAACGTCCAATACATCGTTGACCCACGATTTGGTTTCGAAGTTCCTGTCGAATGTCCAAATGTTCCTTCTGAAGTTCTGCAACCTCGCAACACTTGGAGCGACACAGCAAGTTTCGATTCGACTGCAGACAAACTCGCTGAAATGTTTAACGAAAACTTTGCTCGATATCAAGCAGGTGTTTCTCCCGAAGTTAATGCTGCAGCACCTCAATCACTCGCTTGAGTGATGAAGCGTTTTAGGTACCCACGCAACACCCTCGCGTTTGATATTCACGCGTCGGTACCCACTCATGATACGCCTATACAGTGGGAATACAGAGGGTAATTGCGAAAAATATGGCTTTTTTAAGGGTTCAATTTCATCCATTCAAGTCTTAAGCGTCACCAGATTGGAAACTTCATGCGCCTAAAGCCAACAACCTCAGTTGCCTTATTTTTGATGTTCCTTTTGGTGGCTCAAACTACCTTATTGGCTGTGACAAATGATGTGAATACAACGATGTTAACATCGGAGACGAACGATAAAGATTCTTTTTCTGTTTCCGCTCGGAATGCCCCTTCATGGAGCACACCGGTCTCGCTCGACAGCACAGATAGCGTCGGCGAGATGTCCTCATTAGCGATTGATTCCAATGATAACCTGCATGTGACCTATTTTGACGGCATCAATTTCAATCTTGAGTACATGACCTATGATGGCTCTTCTTGGAGCACACCGGTCTCACTCGACAGCACAGGTATCGTCGGCGAGTATTCCTCATTAGCGGTTGATTCCAATGATAACCTGCACGTGACTTATTATGATTACACCAATGAGAATCTTGAGTACATGACCTATGATGGCTCTTCGTGGAGCACACCGGTCTCGCTCGACAGCACAGGTTACGTCGGCGAGGATTCCTCATTAGCGATTGATTCCAATGATAACCTGCACGTGACCTATTATGCCGACTATCCTTCTTACAATCTTGAGTACATGACCTATGATGGCTTCATGCAGTCATGGAGCACACCGGTCTCGCTCGACAGCACAGATGACGTCGGCCTTGAGTCCTCATTAGCGATTGATTCCAATGATAACCTGCACGTGACCTATCTTGATTATTACCCCAATGCCAATCTTGAGTACATGACCTATGATGGCTCTTCTTGGAGCACACCGGTCTCGCTCGACAGCACAGATGACGTCGGCTTTGATTCCTCATTAGCGATTGATTCCAGTGATAACCTGCACGTGACCTATCTTGACAACACCAATTACAATCTTGAGTACATGACCTATGACGGCTCTTCTTGGAGCACACCGGTCTCAATCGACAGCACAGATGCCGTCGGCTATCAATCCTCATTAGCGATTGATTCCAATGATCACCTGCACGTGACCTATCTTGACTACACCAATGGCAATCTTGAGTACATGACCTATGATGGCTCTTCCTGGAGCACACCGGTCACACTCGACAGCACAGATGACGTCGGCTATGAGTCCTCATTAGCGATTGATTCTAATGATAACCTGCACGTGACCTATCTAGACGCGACCAATGGCAATCTTGAGTACATGACCTATGATTCAGACGGTGATGGAGTTGTTGACGTTGATGATTCCTGCCCAAACGGGAATTCAAACTGGGTCTCTACAGCCACAACCGATTATGACGGTGATGGATGTCAAGATTCTAACGAAGACTTAGATGACGATAACGATGGAATACTCGATGTCAACGATGCATTCCCACTTGACTCCTCTGAATCCGTAGATACAGATAACGACGGAACTGGCGACAATGCCGACACTGATGATGACGGAGATAACGTGACGGATGCAGACGACGCCTTCCCACTTGATCCAACCGAATCCGTAGATACAGACAACGACGGAACTGGCGACAATGCCGATACCGACGATGATGGAGATGACGTGACGGATGCAGAAGATGCTTTCCCACTTGACCCAACCGAATCTGAAGATACGGATAACGACGGAACTGGCGACAATTTCGACACTGACGATGACGGAGATAACGTGACGGATGCAGACGATGCTTTCCCACTCGACTCCTCTGAATCCGTGGATACAGACAACGACGGAACTGGTGATAATGCCGATACCGACGATGATGGAGATAACGTGACGGATGCAGACGACGCCTTCCCACTTGATCCAACCGAATCTGAAGATACGGATAATGACGGAACAGGAAACAATGCCGACACCGACGATGACGGAGATAACGTTCTAGATGCAGACGACGCCTTCCCTCTTGATTCAACTAAATCTAAAGATGCTGTTTCCGACGAGGATTCATCGATTCCAGGCTTTACAGGAATACTGGCAACACTTAGCTTGCTTGGTGCAGCATTTATTCGTCGTAATGAGTGAACGTGATCGTCGATAAGCAGGTTCTGATGTAGAGACCTCTGTAATCGAAAGTTCACACCGTCTCTTGAGGGTTGATACAGAGTACCGACATATCATTCCCATGAAATCGCAAGGGTTCTTGCAAACCCCTCAAGACATTATGGAGGAGTACAATGGTTGTTCAGTCCCCCAGTACACTGCCTACGGGCGCAACAGGCGTCTCACGCGAGGGTGTTGCGTGGGTATTGAGTGAGTGTCGGGTCAAGAGTTATACCACAACTAATATCAGAACACTATATGGTCGAAGTCGAGTGCCCTTCATGCACCAAGACAGTAGACCTTGGCAGTGATTCAAAGGGGACATATGAGTGCCCATATTGCCATGAAGATTTCGAATATGAATCGAGTATTAAAAATAATCTTAGAAATAATCAGAGCCAATTCGGTTACATGATGAATGGGGTGAAAAAAGTAACCGAACCGTTCGAAGGGTACTACCGTTTGGGGGTCCTTCGTGACTTTAATGAAGAAGAAATTGAAGAGATGGAGAGAAGCTTGGCTGAGGAGGAAACCTCGTTTTCCGGCAATCTGTTTGCGGGGATATTGAAATATGTATTATTTCCAATATTGTTCATCCTTTTGATTCCTACAATTTTAAGTCACATTGTGATGAATTTGATTCAACGTTGGTCATACAAATTAGGCGGACATCCAGGCAAAATGCTAACAGAAGTAGACCATCTCTACATTCACCCTGATGGCCGTGTTATAGTGCCACTTAACGCTCTTGCTCCTTTCAGATTTAATATAGAGGGGGAAATGCGAATTGAAACCCATTACTATAATGGTAAATGGCGTTCAGTTTCTATTCTAAAGGGAAGGAAATGCTATTTCTCACTGATAGAAACTTACGAACCATTGTGGCCAGCCTCTGATAGGGAAGAGATTTATCAATTCCTTCGCCGCTTTAATTTGGAAGAATGTGAAAGACGCACTTCCAATTCCCCAAACTGAACTATAATAGTTCAATACAGACTGGCGACATATCATTTCCACGAAATCACGAGGGTTCTATCAAACCCCTCAAGACATTATGGAGAAGTACAATGGGTGTTAACTCCCCCAGTACACTGCCTACCCACTCATGATACGCCTATACAGAGGGTATCGCTAGGGCTCTGAATCAATTTTCTAACTTTATCCAATCTGCTTGAGAGCCAATTGTTCTGTAGAAATTAGTCCCATCTTGAGCGGTGAACCATTCATATCCATTATCGTCTGTTTTCTGCGCTGTATCTTCGATTGAAGGGTAATCACTCTGTGTAACTAATTCTGGAACTTGTTTTTCTGTATCATTCATTTCTTCAACCACCATTTGGGTCTGGTCGAATTCATGATTGTCAATAGAAGAGAGTGGTTGGGCCATAGCCTCAAACTTATCATCTAATTCAGCTCGTAAGCGTTCTAATCGAATTCCTTGGTGAGGACCTAGCATTCGAAGCATAAGCGAGTATTCCCATTTGTAAGCCACTGATTCTAACTCGTCTCGAGTGTTCGCTTCACGAAGCATTGTTTCGTATTTTGCACATCGAGTATTGCGAGTTACAAATCCAAATCCAATCCAAACGAATAGCGGAATACCACCAAACATTCCAATCAAATCCCAAGCACCTAGACCAACAGAAGTTCCGGGAATCACAATCTCGAATGATTCCACTGGCTCTTCAGCAGAATTGAATGGGTCAGTACCTAGCCGAATTTCATCAGTATCCGCCCAACCATCATTGTCATCATCAACGTCAGCATTGTCGCCTTCGCCATCACCGTCATTGTCCAAACACTCTTGAGAGTTGGAAGGGAAAGCATCGTCTTCATCCAGACAACCATCGGCATCTAAATCACCAGGAGATGGTAGTTTCGGTAAGATGTCGATGCTGTCATTGTATCCATCGTTGTCGAAGTCATTGAGGTATGGATCTGCGTCAGTACCGTTCAGATTGTCACCCAATCCGTCACCGTCATCGTCTACCCATTGAGTAGGGTTTTGCGGGAATTGGTCATACAACCTTCCAGTTGGATTATCTCCATAACCATCACCATCTGCATCAGACCACTGGGTTGAATCAGTAATGAATGCATCAGGATTTGTACCATTGGGGTTATCGCCGTAACTATCTCCATCGATATCTGACCATTGAGTGCTGTCATTGGGGAACTTGTCTGCCCCAACTCCTGTTGGGTTATCGCCTGAGCCATCGCCATCAGAATCTGTTTGCTGTGATGGATCTAATGGGAAATCATCATCAGAATCCTCAACTCCATCATTATCAGTATCTAGCCATTTTGATTTGTCATTAGGGAATTTGTCATTTATGTCGCTATATCCGTCGCCATCAGAATCAAGACACCCGTAAATATCTCTAGTTGAATTTCCATATGTTTCAACACAAGAATCTGGGGTAGGGCCAGTTGGATTATCACCATATCCGTCGCCGTCATTATCCAACCATTGGCCTGGAAGGAACGGGAATTCATCTATTGAATCCTCAACCCCATCGCTATCGCTGTCTGAATGAGCAGATGCATCGTTAGGGAAATCATCGCCAGAATCACTGTATCCATCACCATCTGAATCTGGGCAACCATATACGTCTCTAAAGCTTGTACCATATTCAGATTGACAGGAATCGATATTGTCTCCATAACCATCTTGATCTGTATCTGGGCAACCTAGTAAAGAGCCAAACGAAGAATCTCCCGCTTGTTTTGGACAAGCATCTGCGCTGTCAGTAACTCCATCATTGTCGTCATCTATGTCTTCATTAGCATCGTAACAACCATCAGAATCACCGTCATTTTCAGTAGTAGGTATCCACCCAATCTTACCAGTAGAGCAACTATCCAAATTGTCATTGATGCCATCGTTGTCATCATCATCGTCTTCTATCGAATCCTTACAACCATCGCTATCGTGGTCTGTATTGGATGAAGATTGCCAGGTATTTGGATAGGTTTGACACTGGTCATTCACATCAAATACGCCATCATTATCATCATCAGAGTCCTCAACGGAATCTCCACAGCCATCAGAATCTGTATCATTTGTTGCAACATCAGAATTATTCACACTCTTAATACAATTATCGTTTATGTCTAGAATGTTATCATTGTCATCATCGTAGTCTTCAGTGGAATCTCTACATCCGTCTCCATCATAATCTGTAATGGGTGTAGAAGTGAATGAGTTTGCAGGAGAATCGCAATTATCTAATGAGTCGTCTATTCCATCATTGTCATTGTCTAAATCCTCACTAAAGTGACAACCATCAGAATCGCCGTCTGTAGAAGAACCTGGTGTCCAGTCCATCATTCCTCTGGGGCAGTTATCGTTGACATCGAGATAACCGTCATTGTCGTCATCAGAATCAATATTGTCTGCTTGATTATCTTGGTCATAATCATCTTGTAAGTAAAATATTCCAAGACCATCTCCACCTGCCATTGAACCTGAACCATAATTTACATTTTCTGGATTTGTAATGATTATAGCTCTTTCATCTATATTGAAATCACCGAAATCGGCATTCGATATAGTGTAAACATGATTGAAATTATTCTGCCTATCTAATTTAACTAATGTGATTGCAGTAGAAGCAGAATATTGTCCATTCAAGTACGATACTCCTTGCATCACTAAAAAAGCGTCATTGCCGCTAGAATCAGAATTACCACACCCATGAACTGTTCCAGAACCAAGAAGCGATGCATGGCTGATATAATCTCCAGTGCTTGAGTTAATTCTAACTATTCCTATCGACCCCATGTTCAAACTTGCTTGATTCAAAACAAAACCTTGACTATAGGAATGAGTTGATCCACAGAATATCAAATCATTATCTGTAAGTAATATTTCATTTCCGTCAATAGGATAAAAACCCATTCTTTTTTTCCAATTCTCTTGCCCTGTTGAAATATTCAGAGACATTGTCAAGGCTGATTGACCGAAAGAATAGGAACTCGAATATCTGTAAAACTCAGTGGCATTATTTACGTCCACAGTACCAATCCAACCACAACTAGATATTGTGCTCCAAAATGTGGATACATATGTGTTGTTGTTCCCAGTTGATATGGAATATGGGGTTGATAAAGGACTGTTACTACTATGATATCCTGTTGAACAGGCCGTTGAAGCGCCTTGCATTAACAAGCGAGGATGTGTCCATTCTATTGTATCATTAGTGAATTTTTGTGTAATTACTAAAAGATATGTTGTTGTATAGCCATGACTTCTATCACCGATAACGGTGATGTTTTGAAAGTCTGTAGAATTTGTGAAATTGAAATGTTTTGTTCCTGCACTAGGTCCTGCAACAATCCCACCTTGAAACCAACATGTTCGTTGTAATATATTACTATAATCAGATACAGCAACTATCGAATTGAGCTTACAGGTGTATGTAGAAGTGTCTCCCATAACTGTTGAAGGGGTGAAATAACCTGGCCACTTATTGGAAATAGTATTCGTTGTGTTTGAAGACAAAATGCCGTCTTGATTAAAAACATAGACTCCAGGTCCACTATAATTTCTAACAGGGCTCTGAATTGGCCAAATTACGTTCATTGCATTTTGTCCTGTCCCAGCAGTTAGTGTAGATATATGCAATGAATTCTCAAAGGTATCAAAATGTAATTCTGTAGTTGCATAAATATGGGCTATTAAAGTGTTAGATGAGTAATTAATTATCAATAAACTATGAGTACATTGTGCATAAGTAAGTGAAGAAGGGCAAACCTGATTTCCGTTGAATTGCGGACCTGCCCCTCCATTCCATATTGTCTGTTGCATAACAATCAAAGAATTTCCAAATTCTTTACTATCTCCTTTATGATCCTCATACTGAAAAGAACGTGCTGACATAGATACAAAGGATGTATCATTTACCCCCTGTGGGCTATTTATCTGAGATCTACTCTCTGTTTGAAAGTCACTTAATCGATCAACTTCTGGTAAAACTGACGCTATTTGAAATAGGAAAATCAAAATCATACCTGTCGCTAATTTAGCCTTCATGTAGGTCGGTTGTTGACTGGCCATAAAATATAATCGGAAAAGGAGCAAAACGGCCTTTCCAGTACATACTAACGACATATCATTTCCATGAAGTTGCGTGGGTTTCCTCAGACCCCTCAAGACATTGTGAAGGAGTACAATGGGTGTTTAGTCCCCCAATACACTCGCTAGCGTCTGTATCGACCCACTGGATCCCCTTTGTACCGGAAAGAAAAATGCAAAGGGGTTTCGGATGACCCCTTACAACTTATCCGAATCGATTTGTACATGGGCGCCTTCAAAGTTGGAACTATCTCTAAATTTTGAATATAAAGCCAAACCCAATAGTATAACTGGTAATGAAAAGAAACATAAGAAGATTGATGGTAATTGATTATCTACCATCTCGTTTTCATTTGGATTTCCAGGATTATATGAGATCATTACAGCATCACCAATGTCATAACTTTCACAGTTTTGTTCATCCCCTCCTCCACCGCGGGAATGACATTCATCGCTTCCGTTAAATGTTTCACCATCTACCTTGAATGTGTATTGATATTCAGTTAGTTCCGAATCAGTAGAATATGAAGAAATAATCTCACCTTCGGTTTCCTCCCAACCACTCACTCCCATGTAGACGAAAACCAGTACAAGAAAAGCTACAGTGAAAATCACCATGAATATAGGTAGTACTATTTTTTCTAATTTTTTTTGAGTCAAACGTTGACTAGTTTCCCTTGGGTTATTCATTTGTTTTAACAATCCTCGTTTTAGATTTGTGTCATTTAAGGCCAGGCTAGTTGAACTTTCATACTCAAAATCGCCCTCACAGTATGGACACTCATAAGTCCCTGTTGAATCACTGCCTAGGTCTACTGTCTCGGAGCATAACGGGCACTCAACCTCGACCATATTTCTCGGCGAGAATTAGCTATGTATAATCCTTAGCCCGGCACGAGTGGTATGATTTGAATTGTTAGGAGACCCTCTGTATTCCCACTGTATACCCGTCCATACCGAGGGTAGTGTCTGACAAGACCCACTGCGAGCCCTCTAATTTACCAACTTCTGAACAATGGGTATTCGGATAGACCCTTTGATAAGTCCCTAAAACGATTATATCATCGATTAGTCGAAAATGATGTCTACTAAACATCAAGACTCCGACTTAGAGAATTCCGCTGAAATAATACAATGATCAGAGACTGCGATTTGACAATCGGTTGAGTAAGATTTCAGATACTCACTAGATTCAATATCTTCCAATATTATTCGATCATAAGCACATGAACGTGATTCGGCAGTATTTGTCTTGATATTATCAGGTATAATCCAAATATAATCTTCATTTCTAATATCAAGTTCATCGAGGTCTGAAGATGTTGCATAATCACAACCAGCATTCAAATCACCGAGTAAAATGAAATCATCCTCATTTGGATATTGAAATTTAGCCCACTCGAAAACTTTCTCCAATGATGAAATCTCATTCAATGCGTCGTCTGGCTTCACATGTAATGTAATAAGCACAAAAGTATAATCTGATTTTAATGATTGAAATTGTCCTGCGAATGGTTCTCTTGCAAAATCGCAGTCTGTATTTGGATAATGTTGATAGTTCCCGAGGGGTTTTAAAATTGAAATATCATAATAAAAGGCGTACTGTTCTGAGATTTGAGAACTTGACTTTTCCTCGCAAAAACTTCCAGTACGGTTAGACAGAATCATACCATATTCAGAAATTTCAGAAATTTCTTCTTGCAAGAGATAGGGGGCTATATACTGATTATCTTTGATTTCTTGGACCGCAATAATATCGTAATTACTAATCTTCTCGGCCATTTCACCTCGTATCGTATCATTTTCTGCCGAGGAACGACCAAACCGATTTAGATTCCATGATGCAATTTCAATTGGACATGTATCATCTCTATCATCACGATTTTCTGACGAACAGTTTAGCGGTGGAGTCTGATTATTCATGACAATAGAAAGAGATGCGATTATTAGTATTACGATCAAAGCAACAGAAACCACACCAACGCCGGTAAGAAGCTGTAATTTTTGGTCTCGCTGGAGATTTGAATATTTATTTTTGAGAACTAGACTGAACTCTCCACATTTATTTCTGGAGTTTAGAGCGATCTGCTTCAATCTAAGTGATATAATTTGAAATACCTCAGGATTCCTTTTTGAGATTTCAACAAAATCATGAGGTCTGGCTCCTTTCTCCAAAGCAGAGATTTGTTTTTCAGTTGCAGTCCATTCCCCATCAATAAATTTCCAGTATCCATCCGAACTAATAGATGGGTCAGACATACTCTCTCGTATCAGTTCAATTTAACCAATCCTTCGGTGCTAGAGCAAAGGGGGCCCCACTGCCAAGACGGGTTGGCAGTCCCTAGCGAATATAATGCAGGCGATAAATAGGGCCCCTGCCCGAATAGTGAACAATAATGTTATACCGAATTCATCCATCGAAGAATCATGGCAGCACCTAGCATTTCAATCGGCGCCGTGTTGGGTTTACTTGTGGGAGTTTTCATTGGAGCCTATTTCATTTGGAAAGTACTCAAAGAAGAGTGAATCTATTCGTATAGACCCTGCAAATTATCTGTATATGGTAATTGGATAGATCGGTTTATGCATTTGAAAGGAATCGCTTGTTTATGAGAATGAGTAAGGCCTGTCCTGAATGTAATCCCCTAATGTCGTTTGTCAAATCCCAATGCAAATGCTTGGATTGATGCGGATTGAACACTGGATGTGCCGTGATTGTGGTCTGATGATGCAATACAAGAGTAAACGCAAGAAGGATGGAAAATTTTGAACGCAAGGGCCCCCATATGCATGTATGCGTCATTGTGACTACCCTTTCAACTGTTAAGAATACACAAAGGGTATTGGAGCAGACCGAAGTATTCGTTAAGCCAAACCCATAGCACGAATCACAGCAGAGCCGGTCTTGTCGAAGGGCATAATGATTAGGTTTGATTTTACGGTGGAATAATGGCACGAATCAATCCTTTGGCTTTCGCAGCAAATATTGTTCGGAATATTCCAATACACCTCTCCATTTTTCGTCTACGCCTTCGCAACCGTTATTCACGCACTTCGATTATTGAGGAAGGCGGTCCAACTCTTTCATTGACAACACATGGCCACCGCCTCAAGGGTGTATTCTTAGCAATAGAAAGCATTGCACGAGGCACCCTCAAACCATCGCGTTTAATGCTTCACCTGGATGTGGAAGACCACGTCATTAATCCGCTGAAAACTCTACAACGACTACAAAAAAGAGGTTTGGAAATACACCTTTCAGAAAATCTCGGCCCCCACACTAAGATTCAACCTTGGATTGTCAATGCTCCTTCATTTTCAGCCCCCCACGTTGTTGCCGATGATGACATACTTTACCCGCGCTGGTGGCTAAAGCGTCTGAACGCGTGCTTTACCTCTGACTCAACAAGTATCCACGCTTATCGGGCTCACCGGATGGTTGTTGCAGATGATGAAATGAGTTTGACCCCATACGATTCATGGCCACCTGGTTTGGGAGGCCCCAGCAATCTCAATTTTGCAACATGTGTCTCAGGTGTTCTTTTCCCACCAGAATTTCTTCAACTAATGCGCGAAGTTGGCCAAGGATTTCGAGAAACGTGTCCACGAAATGATGACCTTTGGTTGACTTACCTTGCAATTGAAAATAAAATTCCAATTTCCCAAGTTGCTCAAGAGAGTCTACATTTCGATGTCATTCCAGGCACCCAAACAACCTCCTTGAATGCAACCAATGTTTTTGAGGGGCAAAACGACCAGCAGATCGAAGCAACATTCCAACCTTCGACACTAAGACGAATTGTTGAATTAGAACGACTCGCGGGATATCGAACATAATAGTTGCTTCAAGCATTATTAGACAATAATGAATAGGACTCATACATATTGGTGATTTGTTTGTCAGCCCATACAAGACTCGCACAATGCGAACATATATTTCATAAACCATACACCTTTACAAATGGGGTGAGATTATGACTCAACAGAATTGGATTTCGATGATATCAGAGCATGAAGCACGCCATTCATCCCAAGGGATGCAAGACGGCGTGGTTGATTTCATCTGTGAAAATATTGAAATTAGTAACAAATATTGTATTGAATTTGGTTATGATTCAACCAGTTGGGATGATTGCCAACCAAACACCAAATACTTGGTTCATCAACGAAAATGGGACTATCTCCTTATGGATGGAAACTGCCATAATCCAGACATTAATTTGTACCGCCATTTCATTACAAGTGAAAATATCTGTGAACTTTTTCAGCAATATAATGTCCCGATTGAACCGGGATATATTTCCATTGACTTAGATTCAACCGATATTTGGGTAACCGATGCACTGTTGAAAAATTACCGCCCGAGTTTCTTCAGCGTTGAATTCAATCCTAATTTCCCAATTGATGCAGCGATGGCCTTCCCAAACGATAAGGATGAGTTTTGGCATATGGACCGCGTAATGGGTTCTTCCCTCAAAGCACTAACGATGATGGCCGAAAATCACGGATATTCATTGGTGTATGCTGGATGCTATTCCACTGCTAAACATCATGATGCGTTTTTTATTCGTGAAGATTTGATAGACACATCTCAAATCCCTTCTTTACAAACATTTAGCAATACACATGTTCCATTACATGCAGTTTGTGTCAATGGGCGAGAAAATATTTACTTGGATTATGGTGTTTGGCTAGAAACCAAAGACCTTCAAAAGAGTCGCGATGCTGTTCCCAAAGAATGGAAGAAGTATATCGCTGGAAGCTTCTTCCAACGATTGCGAAGAAAACAAAAAATGCTTATGCATAAATTAGGTTTTGCGCAATAAACCAATTTGAGCGACTATGGATTCAAGCTTCATCGGAAATTATTACTTCTCGTGCCCGCTGCATTGCTTCATCAGAAGTAAACCAAAAGGTTGGGGTTTCTCCAAGGTCTTTGTCCCATTTTTGTACTGCGCGTGCAAACATTTCACCTTCTGTATATGTTTCACACCACTTAAGGCACCAGTTTGCTTGCTCAATGATTTCCTCATCTTGTGAAGAAGTTCGTTTCAAAATTTCTGCTTGCAAAGCGATAGACATAACCCATATCGGGGCAAGAGCGTAGGTCGCAAAGGGGTTGCGTTCCATATCGACATTTCGCCACTCAGTCCATAGGGAAAATACTTGATCATAAAGAAAACCAATAGATAATACCACAAACATAACTGAAAAGAAAATCACAGTAAGTCCAATGTAAGCGCTTGGAATACCTGCTATATGGTCCGAAAAGCAAAGTTCCGAATTACAGCTTGCTGAGAATCTCCAAGAAATCAATGGCCATACCAATAGTGTGATTGTAGTCCCCCAAAGTAACAGACTTACAATTGCTTGTGATTGTTGCATTCGCCAATATTGCCTCATTACCCACATTCGGAGAAATGATTTCTTCGCTGGTGATTCAGACATGGTATCAGTTAATCCAAGCGCGGCCCCTTCAAGAACTCCACCCCTAAATTGACTTGAATTGGATTGTTCTATCTCAACTGCTGTACATTTCAAGGACCCTCATTTGAAACAACGGAGGTCGTGTGAATGGCCTCAGTATCAAAGTGCAGTAATGTCTTTACGTTCAGAAGAAATTCCGAATTCTTTCTCAGCCTTCTCGTATATACTTGCTTCAATTGAACCATCTCTTACAAGTGATGAAAGTGCTGCAAGCGCAACTGCTGCCCCATCGATTTCAAAGAACCTGCGAAGTGCTTCTCGAGTATCAGAGCGGCCAAATCCATCAGTTCCTAAGACAGTATAGTGGCCTGTGACCCATTGACGGATCATATCAGGGACTGCTGCCATGTTATCGCTGACGGCAATGACTGGAACTTCTGCATTTCCAAGCATTTGTTCAACCCATGGTTGCTTGGCTGTTTTTGTTGGATGCAATCGATTCCATCGGTCGCATTCCATACCTTCTCTACGTAATTCTCCATAGGAAGTGGCTGAATAAATTTCAGAACGAACTCCGTAAGTTTCGAGTTTCTCGACTGCATCCAATACTTGAACCATAATTGGCCCTGACCCTATTAGGCGAACGATTGGTCCATCTCCCTTTGGCGCACCCCGTAGCAAATACATGCCGCGAATAATGCCTTGGTCAACACCTTGTGGCTTTGGAGGCATAGGATAATTCTCATTGTAAACGGCAATATAGTGGATGACATCCTTGTCTTGCCCATACATTTCATCGATGCCATGCCGAATGATGGTTGCTAATTCGTAAGCAAAAGCCGGGTCCCAGGCGCGAACAGCTGGATTGGTGTGAGCCATCAGAAGTGAGTGGCCATCTTGATGTTGCAATCCTTCACCGTTGAGCGTGGTTCGTCCAGAGGTTGCACCCATTAGGAAACCTCGAGCACGTTGGTCGGCCGCAGACCAAATGAGGTCTGCCACGCGTTGGAATCCGAACATCGAATAGAAGGTATAGAAGGGGATGGTTGGGTAGTGGTGAGTGGCAAAAGAGGTTGCTGCGGCTATGAACGTTGAAGTGGCACCGGCTTCGTTAATGCCTTCTTCTAGGAGTTGGCCTTTTGCTGATTCCTTGTACTTCATCAGCACTTTGTGGTCAACCGGTTTGTAGAGTTGGCCCTCGGGATGGTAGATTCCAAATTCAGCAAATAATGGGTCCATTCCGAAAGTTCGGGCTTCGTCGGGGATGATTGGTACGATTCGTTTGCCGAATTCTTTGTCTTTCATCAAAGCGCGTAGAATTCGAACAAAGGCCATGGTGGTTGAGACTTGCATTTTTCCTTTGGTGCCTTCATCAAATTCAGCATATGTTGCTTCTTCTGGAAGTGGCAAATCAAATTTTGGCACAACACGGCATGGCATGAATCCATCCATGGCGGCGCGGCGTTGTTTAGCATAGGCAACTAATTCAGGGACATCTTCGGGCATGATGTATGGATATTTTTCCAAATCTTTATCTGAAAAATCGAGTCCTAAATCATCGCGCATGTATTGCATGCTTTCCATTCCTGCCTTCTTCTTTTGATGGGTTGTATTGCGGCCTGCAAATGCTGGCCCAAGGCCAAATCCCTTGATGGTGCGCATCAAAACTACAGTTGGTTGCCCTTTGTGAGCTGTCGCCTGAGCGTAGGCAGCATGAAGTTTAACAAAATCATGTCCTCCAACATCAGCACATAAATCGACCAATTCATCATCACTTAGGTGGGCTACGAGGGCTTGTAATCCATCAGAGTTAAACAAATCTTTGCGGATAGTTGCTCCATCAGCAGTTACGATTCTCTGCTCATCGCCATCGACCAATTCGTCAAGACGAGCAGCAAGAATGCCGGCGGAATCTCGAGCAAACAAATCATCCCAACTGCTGCCCCAGAGAACTTTGATGACATTCCAGCCTGCTCCACGGAACCGCCCTTCGAGTTCTTGGACAATCTTTGAGTTGCCACGAACAGGCCCATCAAGGCGTTGTAAATTGCAGTTTAGAGTCATGACAATGTTGTCAAGTCCTTCACGTCCTGCAAGAGAAAGTTGAGACAGTGATTCTGGTTCGTCAGATTCGCCATCACCCATCGTATACCATACACGGGAGTTTGCAGTTGAAACTAAACCTCTGTCCTCGAGATAGCGATTGAAACGAGCTTGATGAATGGCCGTCATTGCGCCAAGCCCCATACTGACGGTTGGAAATTCCCAGAAGTCAGGCATGAGGCGGGGGTGTGGGTATGAAGACAAGCCCTTGCCGCCAGTTTCTTGACGAAAGGCTTCCATTTGCTCATGGGTCAAACGACCTTCGAGCCAGGCTCGAGCGTAAATTCCTGGAGATGCGTGACCTTGCCAATAGAGATGGTCGCCTTGTCCAGACCCATCTTTGCCTCGAAAGAAATGATTGAAGCCAATCTCCCAAGCATGAGATGCTGAAGCATAAGTCGAGATGTGGCCTCCAATGCCATCGAAGTTTTTGTTGCCGCGTGTGACAACCATCATCGCATTCCATCTTATGATTCCATGGAGGCGTTTTTCCATTTCCAAATCACCCGGATATGTGCCTTGATTATCTGGGTGTATGGAATTGAGGTAAGGGGTATTGACGACATCGATTTCGACACCGGCATGGCGGGCTGCATCAACGGTAGAAAGTAATAGGCGGCGAGCCTCTTCATCACCAAGTTGGTCACGAACAGCAAGGATTGAATCGACCCATTCCTGTGTTGCAACAGGGTCTGGGTCCGGCAAAGTTCCTCGAACACCGAAGCGCATGTCTTACTCCTCCTTGCTCGACCCTCCAACCGTGGGGTTTTCAACCCCTCGCTTGAAATCCCGATATTATTTTATCAAACTGTCATTTTGGCACGAGATGATGAACTCGGTGCTCTATTCATCGAATTTAGTTTACGGTTTTCATGTTTTTCCGGAGCAATCAATAAAAGCCGATTACTCAGCGAACAGGTTATGTCCGTCGAGGCTATGGTTCAAACGATGATTGATGATTTAACTGCCGCTCTTGCTGATGCTGTCAAGCACGACAAGGGTAACGCTGCTGCTGGTACCCGTGTGCGCAAGGCTATGCAAGGTGCAAAGTCCGCTGCTCAAGCAGTCCGCACACAAGTCCAAGCTGATAAGAACGCTTGAGGTTAGGAGCGCGTTAATACGCGCCATTCTCCTTTACCGTTGAGAAGGTCTACTTCTCCACTTGATTCAACAATCCACCCATTAGGTGTATACTTTACATCGGGTGAAACAACGAGCGTTGTTACTTGTAATAAGGAGGAATTCAAATCAGATTCCCAATTCGAATCTATTGACCTCCAATGGCCAGTAATCGCTTTTTCCTCTGCATCAAGTGGAGCATAGAATGTATAGAGCCAATGCATGCCAAGTGTATCTTCTGAAACAAAGAGGAACTCTTCACCCCTTTCAAGTTCCATTGTACTTGCAGCATCATCAGTCCACATGGTTTGTCCGTGGAATGATGCTAGAAGAGAGAGAGGCAACAAGAGGAGAACAACCAAACCCATGCTCTTGGCTTTTGAAAGCGGGGAGTCAAACGTTGGAACCTCAATATGCTGACGAAGTTCTTGAAGCAAGAGTACCATTGGGATGAACAGTAAAGTCGCATATCGCCCATTGTTCCCCATCGTCCAAATTACGCCTGGCCAATCAGCCCCCCATATACTCGCTTCATATGTCCAAAGAGCTGCGACATAGAACACGATTGCAGTCATGAGGCCAACAATATAGCCGGTCATCATGGCGATTTTGGTATCTTCAACAGAACTGAATCCACGGAATAATGATCCTACAAACGGCCACAGGGCCATGCCGAAGAAGGTGAAGATTATGATGACATCTAGAATCGAAAAGGCGAACGCTGTCGTGTATCTAACTGGGCTTTCTGCCAATATTGACAGCGTGCTGTTATAGCCAAGTATCCCAAGTATGACCATGGACATTGATACGACAGCGGAAACAACAATTCCAACAACATGAGGTTTCGACATCCACTTGGTCTTCTCACCACCTCGCCTTGATATCTCACTCCAAACGGTGGAAAAGGTAGCCAATACAAGAGCGCCGATTAACACCCCAAACCCGTCAGTGAACCCCTTAGCATAAGGCATCAACATGAAAGAAAGTCCACCAAGGAATGATTGTAGGGGTCTGTATTTTGATGAGAGCAATCCGGTAAAAAGTATGAAGGCTGCGGCGCAAAACATTGCTAAATATACTTCTTCATAACCTCGGCCAACTGAAAAAATAAACGCTGGCGAAAGCGAAAGAATGGCGGCTGAACGCACACCGCTCCAACGATACAAACAGGCAACCATGCCAACAAAGGTGAGAAGGGCTACTGTTTTGATGCCAAATTCTGACATCTCATACAGAGGCAATACAATTCGCTGACCGCCATCAGTAGGGTCGCTTTCACCTGCAATTTCAGGCCGAAGGTCTCCCCATGGTAATGTTCCGTTTTCATCGACAGCCATTTTGACCTGTGTGTCTAGTCCCAAGTCGCTAGTGAAACATACGATGACATTGAGCAGAATGCCCAAGATCAGTAGACGGGACCATAAACGGTCGTCCTCGAAATCCAACCGCTCCATAGCCAACGGTTCGGGGGGAGAGGTTCAACCCTTTCGGACACTTAGGGGGTACATGGGCGGAATTTTAGAGGGTATTCGAATCGTCGATGTCTCTCGAATATTAGCAGGTCCTTATGCGACCCAAATGTTGTCTGACCTTGGCGCTGAAGTCATCAAAATTGAAGCGCCATGGGGCGATGATACCCGATATTGGGGCCCACCATTCACCACCGGATTCGATGGGAAGCAGGTTGCGGCCTACTTCTTATCGTGCAACCGAGGCAAAGAAATCGTGACATTTGATCTCAAACGTGAAAAAAACGATGTGCGAGCGTTAATTGAAACGGCTGATGTTGTAGTTGAAAACTTCCGGCCTGGTACACTTGAGCGGCTTGTGGGCCCTTTGCCAAATGATATTATTCTCTGTTCGATTTCAGCCTATGGTGCAACAGGACCTCGACGAGATGAACCGGGGTATGATGTCGCCTTACAAGCTCGAAGCGGTATTATGGGAATAACCGGCCAAGCAGGTGGAGCCCCAGTCAAGGTTGGCGTAGCGTGGATAGATGTCATCACTGGGCTCAACGCTGGCAATGCAATTCTTGCTGCATTATTGCACAAAGAAAGGACGGGTGAAATCATGCGGATTGATTTGTCTCTATGGGATTGTGCTATTGCCGCATTGGTGAATCAAGCCCACAACGCTATGGCCAGTGGAAAAAATCCAACTCCGATGGGGTCTGCTCATCCGAACTTGGTACCATATCGTGCCTTTGAAGCAAAAGATGGTTGGTTTGTCATTGGTGTCGGTTCTGATAATCAATGGCTCACTTTGGTTGAAGCATTAGCGCTTGAGAATCAAGAGAGTTGGGCTACCAACGAAGGTCGTGTTAATTCACGAAAAGCGGTGGAGAGTTGTGTGGAAAACGCTGTATTAAATTACAATCGTGGTGAACTCGAACAAAAATTGATTGGTGTTCCGTGTGCTCCTGTCAATACAGTACTTGAGGCGCTTCATGACCCCCAAAGTGTAGCGAGACAGGCCGTAACTGATTTTCAAGGCGTTGATGTTCTGGCAAGTCCTTTGCGTTTTATGCAACCTTCAAAACGAGAATAACGAGGTTTGGCCACCTTCGCGAATCAATCCAATTTCTCGTAACTTGTCAAATGCATTGTCCATTCGACGCTGGCTAAATTGTCGTTCAACTTGCAAGAATTGGATAAGTCCTTTGACATCAATTTGTCCTGGGAGCAAATCTTCATCTGCAACATCAACAGCAGGATGATGATGAAATATTTCACGGATTTCGCTTAGACGTTGGGGGATTTCCTTGTTCTTCACTTGGCAAATCATTTCAATACAACCATGTTCTTTGATGAGTTTGATTCCAGTCTTTGGACCAATGCCACGGATGCCGGGGTGGAAGTCTGTACCAATCATGATTGCCAAATCAATCAATTGCGCTTTACTCAAATCATGGGTTTTTAGCATGGCCTCCAAGTCAATCATCTGCGCTCTTACAACACGCCCATGTTGCTTTGAACCATCGCTCATTAGGTTGCGAACGAGGTGAGGTGTGCCATAGAGCAAGGCATCCCAATCTTGGGTTGCAACAACATCGAGTTGCCCTCTGGCAGCCATAACTGCCGCTTGTCCTTCACCTTCGGCTTTTGCCACAACCCAAGGCACGCCAAGTAAATCGAGTAATTGCTTGGTTTCATCAACCATCTCTTGGGTATAATTCATGATGCGGGGGGCCATCTTTTGAGCCAATGCAAAATCTCCCGCAGCCAACGCTTCTTTGTGCACGCGCTCCGCTTCTTCTCGTCGAGCACGGCGCGATGCTAATTCATCGGCTTTCAATTCTGGTGATTTGCCATCAAAAATGTACACGGGCTTGATGCCGAGATTCAATAATGTCGCAGTACGATTGAGAAAACCCATCAAGTGAGAAACAACCTTCCCATTATCTGCACGGAGGGGCCCTCCATCTCCTTGAGGTGAACGGTCTCGCATTGTTGTCAAAAATTGAAACGCAGTTAGGAAGGCGTCTATGCCAACTCTCTTTCCCGAAAGGGTTGCTAAGTCGATGTTTTCGGGCGTGGCAAGGTCTCGAAGATTGCAGCCCATGGAGGGAATACGGGGCGACAGTATGTGTATATTCGCATCCGAATCCGTCAAGAAGTCGAGGCGCAAGCGCCCACCATGGCGAGTCATGTTGCGAGTTTGCGTGGCTGGCATCCAGCATTGGCACGTGCGGAAATCTCAGCATTGCTCCCACATGCAACACTGACTCGACTTTCTTCTCGAAGATTAGTCGAACTTGATGGAGATATCTCTCTACAAGAAATGCAATCTGCGGTTGAATGTGCAAGTGGATGCCAAGCCTTGCTCTGCCATGCTGTAGTTTGGAATAGAGAAGAAGATTCTTCAGTATTCTTTGAGCAAATTCAAGCATATCTCACAAATCATCCTCGTAATGGTTCAGTTGCGGTCCGTTCTATGAAGCATGAAGGTAAAATGGCAGGTATTAGCAGTCGCGAATTTGCTGGGAAAATTGGTGGTATGATGTCATCTCAAGGCTATGATATCGACCTTGAATCTCCCGACCATCGACTTGGGATGGTGCTTGATGCAAGCGCTGGAATAATCGCATGTGGCTGGATGGTTGGCTCAGGAGACGATTCGGATGGTATCACTTCTCGTCGTGCAACCGACCGCCCATTCTTCAAACCAGTCAGCCTTGACCCCCGACTGGCACGTTTAGCGGTAAATGTAGCATCAGGTCCTCGTGACAAAGGAGCGACATTAGACCTCATGACTGGCACTGGTGGGTTTGTTCTCGAAGCAGCGCTTTCAGGTCGTGAAACATTTGGCGTTGACCTCGACCCTCTAATGATTGAAGGCGCTCAGAAAAACCTCGATTGGGCAATGCCTCATTCTGATGCGAAACTACTCTTGGGCGATGCTACTCAATTGCCCAATGTTCTTCCACAACATGCGCATCAGCGTATCAGTGGCTTTGTTCTCGACCCGCCATATGGTCGAAACTCGCAAGGTTCTCTTGACCATGCTGAATTGATTCAATCAGTTCTCAATAGTGCCCGGGATGTGGCTGCAGAAACTGCCGATTTGGTCTTGATCTTACCAATGCATCCTTTTGGGGAACTCTCTGATGAAGCGCTCATGGATGATGTGGCTGTAGAACTCTTGCATGGGCAATGGCATGAAATTGAAACTACTTTTTCTCAAACAGGATGGCGTATTAACCAACGGTGGGTTGAGCACGTTCATGCCAGCCTTGGGCGCCTCATCCTTCACGCAACAATTGTTCCTCGAGATTGAGAAGAACAATCGCATCTTCTTCTGTTGGTTCAGGAAATTGAGCCTTATGGGGGCATCCTTCATCAAGAATGACCTCATCGTGATGATTCAAAACATTAGGATAGGTTCGACATCCTTGAGGTCGAACTTCGTATACTGAACACATTCCTTCAGCATTAGCATCTGAAGAGGCAGTCAACAAAAAGACACATGCACGAGTTTTTTCATCGTTGAGAAGAGTGAGTATGCCGTTATTCCTCCAGGTGAAATTTTCGATTGCCATTCCAGTTCTACGAGTGAGGAGTGCTGCTTCAGCCTTGGTTAGAGGCATGGTTGTCTCTCGACAACAAGCTGAGCATCCCATTGGAATACACGGAAGCGAGCGCGTCATAGACGAGCCAATCCTTCCGCCTTCTTCAAGAAGGGGGGGCATCTGGCAAGGTCAAGGGCGATTAGGGTAGCCTGGATATCCTGACGGGCTTCGAACCCGTCGACGCGGGTTCGAATCCTGCATCGCCCACTGTTCAGGTGTGCCCAAGGGCATGAGTTTAGATTGCCCCTATCTAGAACAATAACGCATGGTGATATTATCCGTTTTTCTGAATGTGAAGTCAAAACTTCGGCTTTAGAGTAACTACGGATGTGTTTTCCAAATCCACAACTTCGTCTTCATCATCCTGTTCTGAGGAGGTTGTTTCGGCTTCTTCAGCATCGGAAATTTTGTTCGAGCCCTTTTTAGACTCCAACATTTGGATTTGTTTTTGGAGCATTTCAAACTCAATTTCAAGGTCCTCCATAACATCGTGTATGGACTCCATTTTGTCACTGATGCGAGCGGCGAGTTTTTTCATCTTGCGTATAACGCGCTTCTCAGACATGGCAGCCCCTGTAGACTCATGGTTATCAATTATCACTTTCAAAGACAATCACAACTACTAATTTATTGAAGCAAGTGATACATCAAGGCTGGTTAAGAAGAGGCTGGGGGAATTGGCATGTCACCGGTTAGCCAACCCTAAGTTTGAGCGCATTCGTTCGAGATGTGCATGCGCGTGTTCGACAAAGAATCCATGCATGAGGAATCGATATGAAAGGCCTGTCGGGCCAACCAGAATCATAGGGAACCTGTTGTGAGCGAGGTCAGCAAAATGGGCTGCGCCAATAATTTCGTCGATACGCAGACCGACGGAATGATCGAATTGAAACGAATTTATTGCTGCTTCGTATTCCTTGGCAGTAAGCCAGAAACAGAATGTCGTTTTGAATAATTCATGTGCTGTTTCAAAATCAAGGAATTGAGTCCATCTCTTTTGGGAAAGTGAATATTGTATGTCAACAGGCTTCCAATTAGTCCATTGTAAATCCTCTTCAGCGATAGGCCAATTCTCACCTTTTACTTCACCAAGGTCGCGCATTGTCATCAATACTCCTTGGTCGTGGTGGACAAAAGTCTGAACCATCAAATCTTGGATAACTTTTGGATAAATAAGTACAGGTTCGACGCCTTCTTTTCCAGTATTATCAATCACGAAATTCAATAGGTTGCTCTCGGCTTGGAAATGTCGTAGAATCAGTATATTTGCTTCGGGGCGAACAAAATGTTTCATGAAAAAGCAAATTTGCCATTGAAGGAATCTGTGTGCCCTCCATTGAATTGGTGAAAGGCGCTTGAGGTAATAGGTGATGTGAAGAGTTATGCTGAGAAGTATTTTCAACGTAGGTAGAATAATCACGCGCAATGGGTTTTGCAAATCCTTAAGCCAGTATTCTTTAGCCTCGGAATCCAAGGGTAAACTATCATCTCCCCTCAATGAATCGCTGAGTGATGCTGGCATTCGCCCGTGGTTTTTTGCCAATGCTTTCTCAAGGCGGCGTTTGGCTCGGCGTTCTTTTCTAGATAATGCAGGTTCACTGGATGTCATACTCTATTTCCTCCAATTGTAATCGATATAGGCGAGCGACCACTTTTGCTGTTTTGACAATGCTTGTGATGCTTTCTTCATTGTTGCAAACTCGGTCAAGTGTTGCATAAAATCGCTGCATATGTTCGCTGTCGTTGTGGCCATGATAGGTCATAAATCGGGTTGATTCTTCCGAAAGTCCTGTGAGTTCTTGTATTCGTTCGGCCCATGAATGAGCCATCTTTTCTCCAAGCCCTTCAATAATCCACATCGCGCCGAGTAAATCAATAGGATTTGGGAGTGAAGAACGATGCATAAGGAAACCATGTAAAGCCTCAGAACCTACATTGCGCTCCATATTCAAAATATCTTCAAGCCTACCTCCCGATGCGACATAATCTTTCTCAAGCATCTGGTAATCTCGGTGCTCATCAACAGCGTGGCTAATGATGGTCGAACGGATTTCTGAATGATTGCGGTCAAAACTACTGGCTGTTCGGGCTATCCAGCGAGAGCCTTCAATGACTTGTTGGCGAATATTTCGCAAAAACACTTGGTGGTCTTCAACTGTAAACGTGCCTAAATCAATTCGCCGCAATAGCGGTACTTTGGACAAATCACGTTCAAAACCAAGCCAAACACGAAGCAATTGTTGGAGGCAAACCTGTGCATGTGGATTCAGCACGACTCCTTCGGGTACATTCTCTTGAACTGAAGAAGACTCTCCGCCTTCGATTGAAATTTCACCATCGCTCATTTTTCCACCACCGTGAGTTGGAGATATGTCGTATTGAAACGCCCACTCTCTGGTACAAAACAGAGCACTCTGTCACCAACATTTACCGATACTTCATCTGTGCGTAAGAATTCATCAAGCATTATGAAAAGTGATGCTGCGCCAGTATTCCCTCTAGAGTAGAGGTTTGTCCACCATCGTTCTTCAGGTATTCCAACACCGGCTGTGTCAAGCATTTCAAGAATTTTATTTCTAAAATGGTGGCTTGAGTAATGGCACAAAAAGTGGTCAACTTCGCTGGGTTTACTTACGCCTTCTTCAACCAATCGCAAATAGCCATCCACGCCCATTCGCATCAAGTTATCGAGCAAGCGAACATCTTGGCGAAGAAGGAGTGCTCCGTCTTGTTCTGCCTCAGCATAGGTGTCATAATCTTGCCATGTTCGTGAATCTGTTGGGCGGCCGGCTGAACCAACACTCATGCATGTAGGAAGGGCGTGGGCGTGTGAAAACCCTCTAATCCAATCAATTCGTAAACTGAGGCCTTTTGGCGCTGGTTTGTTTTGTAATAATAGTGCGCCCGCACCATCGGAAAGCATCCATCGCAGAAATTCTGTGCTAAAGTCGATACGTTTTGCAGCAAAGGTTGAGGTTGTTGCAGCTTCATAGCGTTGTTTTTTTAGAAGTCGGCTGGCTAATTCACTCGACAAAACCAAAGCCGCTTCATGCTCTTCAAGACGTAGGCTGTTCCAAGCCGCTTTAAGTGCCATGATGGATGAAGAACAGATTCCATGTGTGGTGAGAATCTCTATTTCTGGTAATTCCAATTCAGCCTGTACCATACTCGCCATACCTGGGGCGGGTAGGTCCCCTTGTGTCGAGGCTACGGCCAACATGCCGACTTTTTCACGATTGAGAAAGGCGCGATCAAGGCATTGTTCAGCCGCGTTTGTTGCCATTTCTGTATTGCTGTGAGTAGTCTGTTGATTTTCATCAATCGCATAATGGCGAGTTTGAATCTTGTTTGCTTTTTGGATTTGAACCCGAAGTGAAGAAGGTTTGTCGTGAACTGCCCCCAGTATGCTTTCAACTTGGTCGATTGAAATTGCCGGTCCTGGAAAAAAGGACCCAGTGCTAGTGATGTAGACGGTCATTCTGTAGCCTCCTCTTCTTGATTGCGTTCAAACGACCAACAGCGCCACCATTCTTGCATATAGGGGCCTACGACTAAAATGGACATTGTAGCAATATATATTGCTGCATAATTACCAGAAGCGCCTAAAGGCTCTTGGCGCAATTGAAAAGAAAAGCCACCAGCCCAATCAAGGGTGATTAAATCGAGAAAAACTTCCCATTTACGGACGATAATCAAGAGTATGAGGAAAAAAGGCAAGGTTGCCAAGTAGTTGTGCGCATGTACCTCCCAAATGCTGATTTCACGTTTTCCCGTGGTATAGTGAACATCGTAATGTGCAATGAATTCGTGAGCGATGAGTGCTGCAAAGCAAAGAAGGAGAATGAGAACATTGACTTCAAAAACCAGTGACAAAACCAAAGGAAGGCCGATTTGAGCGCCCATCAAACAATGAATATTCGCTTCGTGTAGACCTGATGTCGCCTCGATGTCGGTTTGTTTGTGGCACCACCAATCAAGCATACTTGCAATGCCCCAAAGTGGAAGCAATACATAGAGTATCACATTGAGTACGAGTGTTGCTTCGTCCAAACCGTTTCCCCCTCAACCCATTCTACTGTTCATTTGATAAAAAGTCGATTCCGGAAAATCAGGCATTAAAGTCCCATTATTGAACTCAGAGGAAGTCTGCCAAAGACAATTGTTTGGCGCGGTCGTTATTGAATAAAGAATCGGCGCTATCAGACAACCATTCCACATTCTGCTTCGTATATACATCGACACCATATTTTGCCATAACGTGCTTGGTGACTTTGATGTATTTTCGAACTGCTCCTTCTGAAACTGTCAAAGCCAAATTTCCGCCGCATAATCCGCCTTCGGATTTTTGCACTCCAACACTTGTAAGCCCTCTTCCTGTTTCTTTTTTGGGTTGAATACAATTGCCAGCCACGGGCATGCGGCGATATGAATGAGCGCATTTGAGGCAACGGATTTTTTGACGAGCATATGCATTGAGGTTGCCACGTAAATCGGGAAGGAAGTGTGAACGAACAACGCTCGATGCGACGGTGCGGACATCGACGGCGCGTAAACGGTGCCCAAGGTCTAATTGGCCATTCATTTTGTCAATCATCGTATCGAGTGTTTTGTAGGCGCATAAAGCCGGTCCTTGATCGATTGAGTGGCAATCATGTGTATAGCCATATCCGCGAACTGCTGCCACTGAACCAAGACGCCTTTCAACAAAGTCCATCCTCTCGGCACATTCTTTTGGGTGGGGTTGGGTAAGAGTTGTTTCGTAAAAATCTCGGCTGTAAAACCATCCCGAGTCGACATTGAGGGCTTCCTTGTCAACTTCAGTAGGATTCAGCCGCGTGGTAAGGACAAGAGGCGCATCCATAAGTCCGCCTCGATTTGCCGGCAATATTTCTCGGCTGAAGTTGAGCAAGCCATCCATCAAGAGCATGATGGCGTCTTCGTCGCCATCACAATTTCTTCGCTTCGCTGCATGGAATAAGGGGTGAGCATATCCACCTGAACAATCAGCCCAACCAATGATTCGGCTCAGGACACCTCCGGATGTGTGTGGGGCTAAAGCGCAAATCAAATGGCCAACTAAATCATCTGCTGTATTGACATTGTAGTAAGGTTCCATCCCGTAATAACGAACCAATAATTCATCGATAAATTGGGCAGTGCGAACAAAGAACTCACATGCGTTTTTGCTGACGATGAAATCTTGTGGGAATATCTCCAGCATTTGTTCATCGTTTTGAAGCGGATTGCCTTCACAATCATTCTCATAGCCCAGTGATTGGAGTGTCTGCCATGGAACACTAACCTCCCTTGGAGTGAAGTGCGTTATTGGGACATCGCTCATGTCGAATCGGACGGTCCCATCGCGGAACACGGGCAACTTGTGTTTGGCCCTCAATAGGCCCTTTTCAATCGCTTCAGGTGTTTGGTCACGACTTGCAATTTGCTTCATACATTTGACTTGGCGTGGAATGCGGTCAATGCCTAGGCGAATTCGGGCATCTTCAATCATGGTATCCAAACGAACAGTTTGAATCTCGCCCCTACGCCGTCGTTTTGTGTTTTGCGAATCTCTCATATTCGTACGGCCGCCACATGTTTCTCCAACTCGTTCAAGGCCATCTGAATCTACAAGACGGTGATGGCAGAGGATAAAGGGCGATTCTTTGCCACACTTCTTGCATATTCGGCGACCCATTTGCACCCGTATACTTTGTTTGCTTGCGGCATTCGCAAGCAACCGTTGATTGCCCCCATTCAAATCGATGGGGAACAGGGCGTGTGTCATTGGATTCATGACGCGCGGTGCTGCTTTTTCGGGCCTACCCATTCGGCATCCGATTCTAACAGGGGCAGCATGCTCCCATCGTAAATCTGAAATTTTCCGAACTTGCAAAAGGATACCATCCACGTCATGGTCATCTTCATGGATTTGGGCTGCCAAAAACAATTTTGGATCCAAGGGGCCGGGGTCGGGAACTTGGGCTGCTGCTTGACGCCCAACTTCGTCTGTTTCGGCAATACCAAGCCCGCGCTGGCGGGCGCTGGTTTCGGCAGCAATTCGAACCGTTGCGCGAGCCTGTCGAAGAACTTCGAGTCGTTCTCGCTCTTCAGTCAACGTGATTTGGGATTGCCTCAATTGGTTAATGCGTTCTTCAAAACGTGTTTTTGCATCGACAATTCGAAGTGGTTTTTCATCTTCGAAACTATATCCAAACCCTTCGAGTAAGGCTGGCCAGCCGGCTGTGATTACCAAATCATCACCATCGTGGTGATGGCGTAACCCCAAAATCATCGCCGCACCTTTGGGTAAGCCGTGTTGAATATACGCCCACACTTCTGGCAATTCTTTTGTGAAAATCGGCGCCAGGGGTTGGATATCGGGCCCGGGTATTTCGAATTCATCAAAATTGTCGAGGCTTTCTGGTCGCAATTTGTCCATGACTTGTGGTGACCAATTGCTAACGCCACCGCGTATGCGCAATTGCCGTTTTTCAGGTAAAGGCATGGCTTTGAGATTTTCTTCTATTTTTGGAATTGGGGTATTCGATGTCCCAAATGGTTCGATTATTGCTTGGTCGATTAGCCCCAATACGGCAGGTACCCACTCAATCGGCAAATCGAGGAACCATGGATTATGAGGGGCGGGAATAGAAGTTTTGAAGCGTCGAGCGAGGAGTTTGCATTGGTCCCAATTCACATTACAAGCAGCCAAAATTGCATGCCACTTACGCCGAATTAGATGTTGTTCCCCTGGATTTTCAGCATCTTCAGGGTGGATGCCTGGGGTGCCGGCGGGGAAAGTATCCCGGGATTGTTCAATGATGTTTGAAAATTCTACCACCGCATCTTCGGAATTCAACTCTTCAAGGAGGTCACTGGCCCACCAATCATTTGAGTAACCGGCTGGGACCAATTTCTTGTTGTTCTCCATGAATTCGCCATAACCGAGAACAAGTTCTCCATTATCCCATACTGTACCAACTTTCGAACCGATTGCAGCATAGCTTTTAGCATCATCAAGGCGTAGGAAACGCCCATCTCGTAAGACGACCCAAGGGCCATCCGTGTCATCGGAAGGGGTGATGGCGCACGCCTTGCCCGGTCGTTCGATTTTCATCTGTGTTCCAATCGTGATGAAGTCGTCCATCGCTAACATTGAGGCGGTGTTGGTTGAAGCAGCTGCAAGTCCTGATGGACGGGCGCGCCCATACCGCAATCGGAAACCCCCTGGTTGAAGAGGGGCGCCGAAAACAGGCCTGCCTGCGATAATGTCTTTCATAAATTTTGTAATCATTGGAACCTTGCGTGACTTGAATTGCGATTCGCTCTCGCCATTGTCTTCGGATTTGCCTTTGGAGGCGAATTTGGATATGAAGTCCCATCCAGGAACTTGAAGACGTTCGGTGTGTTTCTGAATTTTTGGTGCTTTCAAACACATTCCTTCACCGATAACAAGTAAAACACCGCCGCGAATTCGGGCCTCGTCGATGTTGCGCACCCGCCCATATCCCGAGCATTCTATGCGCTCTGTAGATTCGCCGTTAATCATTATCGGGCACGCACGCACAATTTCATCAATTTCAGCGGGAGAGGGGCGATACTGTAAATTGCCCCGATACAACCCAAATTCTTCTTTGACCCGTTCTACTTCTGGGTCTGTTGGCTGATAATGTCCAATGTTGAGTTCTCTCCGAATCATATCAGCAATCAAAACAGCAAGTGCTTGGGCTGTACCACCTGCTGCCCGAATTGGTCCTGCAAAATGCACAGAAACAAACTGAGAACCATCAATATTGTTGAGGAGACGGACTTCACTGATTCCTTCAAGTGGGGCCACGAGTACTGCTTCAGTCAACACGGCCAAGCCAACTCGTAAACCTACGTCGATGGCTGTAATGAGGTCGTGGCCTTGTTCTCGAAAACCGCGGGCAACGCTTTGCGCCATCATAATCGAAGTTGTTTCTCGGTCGTGTTCGGACAATAGTTTTCTAATATCTTCTGCTACTTCGTAACCATCCAAATATTCGACAAGAAGTTTTTCTGTTCGCCCTGCAAGGTCTGCCGCCCTTGGTATCTCGACGTGTTCTTTGAGGTCGTATCCAAGTTTTCTTGCTTTTTCTGCAATTATATATGCTTCATCAGCATGCTCATCGAGCCACTGGTGATAGGTTTTCATTTCGGCCTCTAACCGTTCAATATCAAGGCCGAGAAGCGGGTTATGCCCTCGTTTTATACCTGATTCATCTGACGGAGGCATGTGATTCCTTTGGCTCTTGGGGGCGACCGTTTATGAGTGCCGCGTTAGAATAACATGGCTTGTGTTTCACGGCCATGAGAAGCAAAGTTCATTGATGCGGGGCAAAACCACAGTTTGATGTCCGTCCATCCGAGCGTTCGAACTCATTCAAGTTGGCCCCGACTTGTTGAACTTGTGCGAGATTTAGCTTTCATCGATGGCGGGAGCGATGATGCTTTCACCTTGGCGAGTGGGCGTAATTCTCGATGGTTTTTTGATACTAAACCTGTCATGATGCATCCCGAGTCAACACACATCCTCGGTGCTCTTTTCAATCTCCGAATGGATGCTTTGGAAGTCGATTTCGTCGGAGGGTTGGAGCTTGGTGCTGTGCCTTTAACCGCAATTGCTGTTGCTACATCATCCGCTGATACGCCGCGTCTTGGATTCATGGTTCGCAAAGAAGCAAAGGGGCGCGGTGGAAGAAAAACAAACAATCCTCCTGGCATAGAAGGTTCATCGCTTGAAGGCGGTGGAACCATCGTCATCGTCGAAGATGTAACAACGACTGGTGGGTCGGCGATTAAGGCTGTTGAACGCATTCACCAAAATACCGAATGTGAAGTCGTTGCTGTCATCAGCATCGTAGACCGAGAAGAGGGGGCCAAAGAGGCGTTTGCAGCGGCGGGAATACACTTTGAGAGCATCATGACGCGAAGTGATGTAGCAGGCCAATGAGGCAGAAATATGCTTGATATTTTCAACCCCAATACAGTTGATTCGACTGGTTTGACTGAATTCGCACCTGATTCAACTGCCGCTGGAACTTTGGTATTCTATCATGCAAGTCAAGGAAAACCATTGGCCACTCCTTGGCAGGTTGCTTTAGCACGTTCAAATCTCTTAACACAACTCACTCTTCCCGAGGGATATATTCTGGATTGTGCTTGTGGAAGTGGCATTCAACTCGGCGCTCATATGGCACTCCTTCAACGCCCAGGAATAGGTGTGGAGTTGGATGTGTTGCGCGCTCAAGCGAGCGCTGTAAATCTACAATCCATCGCTGAATACCGGAATGAAATGGATTCCTTGCGCATGCAAAACACCCGTATTATTGCTGGGGATGGGCGAGATGGTGAGGGCGTTTGTTCTATGATTGCTGAACATCTAAAATTAGAACAATTTCCACCAATTGCCTTACTTCACCTAGACCCTGCACGGCCCCGGAATAGTCGTACTCACGGCCTTGAAGAGATGGCCCCTCGACTTGATGAAGTGTTCAAGGGATGGGCGCCGTTTTTAGCTGAAGGTGAAAACGGTCCGGCCTTACTTCTCGATTTATCACCTAGACTCACCCACGACCAACGTCTTGGCGTCGAAAGAATGGTCGATGAGGTGTGGAATGGAATCTCTCGGACATGGGTATGGACTTCTCGGGGCAGAGGTCGCGTTGACCGCTTGGCTTTGTGGCTTGGTAGTGCTTCTACTACAGGCGTAGCACGGCGTTTTGTTCGCATCCCTCCATCTATTACCGAAGAAGCGTATGTGATTTCTGGCGGAGAAATTCTGGCCGCAGGCAATGGTTTGCCAACACCCCTTCGCCAACCACCAAGGCGTGGAGAACGAATTAGTATTCTCGATGCGGCGCTTGTTGAGAGTGGGTTGGCCGAAGAGTGGTTGAAAAGTGTTACAAAATCTGAGCAGATCACATGGGGAGTCGTTGAAGGGCGCCGCCCCCAAATACATCATCAACATCCATTGCGCCTTGAGAATGAAATGGACCGCATGCTGGTTCAGGCTACTGGGAGAGTTGTGGCATTGGCTCGAATTAATCTCGGCCTTGATACCGTCGACCAATTAGTGGAATTGATCCTAGAACATGATGTTTCAAAAATGACCGTTCGCGTTCCGCTCGCTCCCGAAATTCAACCCAAAATACAGGGTGCGATTGACCGTCAACTTGCTCGGAGGCACGGCCGGAGAGAGGCTTTTCTCGTTCAACAACCAGGAGATGAAATGCTACTCATTTGTATTGCGGAATAATTGGCATCCTTTTAGCACCACGAATCCATGGAGAAAATCGCTCTAAAATCTATGGTTTTCAGTGCTCAGTACCGCGAAGGCGTATCGCGGTCTTGATATAGGGGGGGTTGGTCGGGAACTTGCTTGACACTGCGTGTTAAGGAGAGGTGAACACAATGGCACGACCAAAGGAAGAAGATTTAGGAGACGATTTCTCTTACATCTTGCGTATGGCAGATACTGACATGGATGGACAGAAAACGCTAGCAACAGCCTTGACTGCTGTTCGGGGTGTTGGTCCACGAACCGCCATCCAGATTTGCAAGAACACCGGATTCGACCCTGCTTCACTCGCCGGCCACCTCTCGGCTGATGAACAAGAAACACTCCGTGTTGCCATTGAAGGCTATGCAGAAACCGTCCCTCTTTGGATGCTTAACCGGCAACGTGACCTTGAAACCGGTGATGAATTACACCTCACAGGCCAACAAGTAACCCTTACTCTTGAAGACGACATTAACCGTCTTCGAACCATGAAGTGCTACCGTGGTGTTCGCCACGCAAGCGGAAACAAAGTTCGTGGACAACGCGGTCGTTCAAATGGCCGTGGTGGACTTACACTTGGTGTAAGCCGAAAGAAATGATTTGGAGGGATAATGAATGGGAGAACCAAAGTTTGCACGACCTAAGTTTGACACGCCTTCCCATCCTTGGAAGGCTGCACGTATCGAAGAAGAGCATGCGATTCAAGCTAATCACGGTTTGAAAAACATGCGAGAGATTTGGAAGGCTAAGTCTCAACTTCGACGACATCGACGTCAAGCAATGCGCTTGATTGGTATGGTTGATACTAGTGAGGCTCATGGCAAGCGAGAAATGGACGATTTGCTTCATTCGCTACACAACAAAGGATTGATTGCTTCTGACGCCAAACTTGACGATATCCTCTCTTTGAGCACTGAAGATATTCTCAACCGCCGCCTTCAAGCACAAGTCTACTACAAGGGTCTTGCAATCTCAATGAAGCAAGCACGACAATTTGTCACCCACGGTAAAATTGTGATTGGAAGTCAAAAAGTTACTATCCCATCCTATCCACTTTCTCGAGATGAAGAAGAACAACTCACCTGGCATCCAAGTTGCCCGTGGATTGATAACCCAGAGCATCCAATCCGAAAAGCAATTGACGGACGAGCATCTTCTGCTGAATACGGTGTTGAAGAAGAAGAAGTGGATCCAGAAGCAAGCAAAGAGTTCGCTGAAGAAGTGGTCTCTGCTGCTGAAGAAGCCCCTTCGGCAAAAGAAACTGGAGGTGACGAGTGATGACACGACGTGCAATTATCAATATTTTCAGTTCATACAACAACATTCTACTGACTGCAACGGACTTAACCGGTGCTGAAACAATCACGACCTGTTCAGGTGGACAAGTTGTCAAATCATCCAAAGACAGTGGTGGCCAATTCGCTGCAACTCGTGCTGCTGAAAAGATGGCAGACGACCTTAAGGACAAGGAATTCACACAACTTATTATCAAATACCGAGCACCTGGTGGCAACCTCTCCAACAATACTGGACCTGGCGCACAAGCTGCAATTCGTGCACTTACCCGTGCTGGAATGACAATCACTCGTATCGAAGACGTGACGCCAATTGCTCACGATGGTACTAAGAAGAAGGGTGGCCGTCGTGGCCGTCGTGTTTGATTTTTGAGGTGGAAAAAATGGATGTACAAATCGTTGATGGCTGGCCAAAAGGCAATGCAATTAGAATTCTTTTGACAAACACTGATGCTGCACAAGTGAATGCTATTCGCCGTGCACTGATTGCGGATGTCCCCAAATTGGCAATCGATCGAGTCAATTTCGACCAAGGAACTCATCAAGATAACAAAGGACAGGTTTTCGAATCTGTCAACGTTTTACCTGACGAAACAATCGCTCACCGACTTGCAATGATTCCAGTCCCTACATTCCCTGAAGAAGGCATCGCATTCCCTGACGATTGCCCTACTTGCAAGGATATGGCTGAAGAATCCAAAGGTTGCATGACCTGTCAAGTTCTTTATCACGTCCGAAAAGAAGGACCTTCTGAAGATTCTGATGAAGAATACCGTACTGTTTATGCTGGTGACCTAACCACTATTTCTGACCAAATGTTTGACATTCGAGAAGAACATAAGCGCATTCCTTTGACAATTCTTTCAAAGGGCCAATACCTCGAATTCTACGCATTTGCAACCCTTGGCCGTGGCCGAGACCACGCAAAGTGGTCTCCAGTTGCCGCTGTCGGATTCCGTCAACACAATGTTGCAACTCTCAACAAACCAAAGAAGGCGAAGGTTTTGTTTGACCTTGGCCTAACAACTTCTGACGGTAAGCCAATCGATGCGAAACTTTTCGGTAAAGACAAGAAATTAACAGATGTCAATCATCTGCTTGACCTTGAAAATGCACTTCATCAAGTCGGTCCTGGCACAAATCGTGATGGCGACTTCGACGATGCAATCACTATGGAACCTGTTGAAGGAGCATACGTTTTCAATTACGAAACTGATGGAAGTCTTACTCCAGAACAGGCTTTCAACGGTGCAATGAAGGAACTGCAAGGACGCTTTGACAACTTATCAAGCGAAATCGAGCAAGCATTTGCTTGATTTAATTATCCGAGGTTTGATAATGGTGTAAGTAGCCGTAAGGCTATGCAGAATGTGCGCCTCAGCGCTATTGGCCTTACATTTCTATTCTTTTTTGCTGCCATGGTCCCCATGGTATCCGCCCTTGAAGAACAGATAGATGTAGAAACTAATTTGTCTAAAGAACACATGGAAATGGACTTGATAAAACAACCAAATCAACTCTTGTTCAAAGAACCTAATCAAAAGTCCACGACTGGAGGGCGTGCCGCGTGTGTAACTCAATCAGATGCTGGTACACCCGGTGATGCAGGAGGGGATGCCAATACATCTCGAAGTCTTGGAACAAATCCAAACAGTGGTCAAACCGGTACCCAAGGATGTATGGATTCAACCGATACCGAAGACTGGTATGAAGTCACCATCACTGCCGGTAAAGATGTGGATGTTGAATTGACGGTTCCAAGCAATGCTGACTTTGACCTATATCTCATCGATTCATCTGGCACATATGTGGATTCCTCTCGATCGATTACTGCTTTGGAAAAAGTTAGTACTTCGGGAACTTCTATTTCCGGCAATGCAGGAAATTTCTTCATTGAGGTATTTGTTTACAGTGGCGATGGTCAGTATTCACTCCGAACATGGACCAATGATACACCACCTCAACCCGATTTGACGTTAACTTCGATTAACGAGCCTGCCTCGGGACAACCGGGTGCAACAGTAAACGTCGAATACGTCGTCGAGAATATTTACAATGCAACTTCAGACCCTTTTGATGTTCAATTTATCCTTTCAACCGACCAAATATCTGACTTCGGAGATGACCTCATTGATGCATCTGAACCAGAAGCTGCTCTCAATGAAAATACAAGTCGTACGACAACCGCACAAGTTGTTCTTCCGTCAAATTTAGCAAACGGTACCTATTACTGGTTGCTCTTTGTCGATGGGTACGATAACGTAACCGAAAAAAACGAGTCGAATAATTTCTTAGCATCAACTGGTGTAATGCTGGTAGGAGAATCGTGTGAAGACCTTCATCCAAACGGTCAAGATGATGCTGGTTTGGGGAATGATGCTACAAGTAACCAAACTAATGCGACCTCTATGGGAACCAATGTGACAGCCTCGTACACTGGATGTATCGATGGTGTCGATAAAAATGACGTCTTTGCATTTGATGTTCCCGCAAACCATTCGATTGATGTCACACTCACCCTTGACCAGCCAGTGACTGCCTTTATCGATCTAACATATGGTGCTTCTGATGTTGATATGTCGGTTTCATTCTCTGGAAACGAGGGGGCTGTTTCATCCCTTGGAACTGCTTTTGATGGAATCGGTGGCACCTATTATGTCAACCTCTCACGCTCGGGAACGGGGGTCAATTGGACACTTGATGTTTGGACGAATTACTCGACACCTGCACCAAACTTGGTTATTGAAAATCTCTCAGGACCTCTCTCTGCAAATGCTGGAGACAGCATAACATACGATGTGGAAGTAAACAATACGGGAACTCAACTTGCTCCAGCCTCTCTACTCACCGCATGGCTTTCGGTTGATAGCGGGCTTGCCGACCACGATGTTGAAATTGGTAACATGAGTATCTCGTCCTTGGACATAAATGAAACGGGGATTTTCCAACTCATGGTTACAATCCCATCGAATACCCAAGGTGGAAATTACACAATCATTGCCATGGTTGACTCCGATGAACAAATCAGTGAGAAAAGTGATACGGATAACACAGAAAATTCATACAATGAATTGCTTGTTGATTCAAAAGCAACATCTTGCCCTGTTCAAGATGATGCATTGTCTGGCGGCGATGCAGGGGCAGATGCTGCCTCCTCCATCTATCTTGGAATAGATGTTTCAATGACGCTCAATGGATGTATTCACAAAGATGTTGATGATGTCGATTGGTTTGAAATCGATGTCTCCCCAGGTCTCAATGTCACAGTTACACTTGTCAATTCTCCCGACCAAGATGCTGATTTATACCTACGTGATGACCAAGGCGAGTGGTTTGACCGAGGGTTCTTTTCCTCTTCTATTGATGAAGAAGTTACCACAGTTGACGATGACGACTTCGGCGGTGTTGGCGGTACATTCTACATCAGTGTCGAGTCTTGGCTAAGTCTTGGCGTCTATACATTAATCATCGAAACCGAAGGTGTGGACCCGAATGCATTCAACTGCGGCCAACAAGATGACTTGGGCTTGGGGCAAGATGCTCCGGCTGGCAATGGAATCAATGTTGGGCAAAACCCTACCCTCGTAGGAGAAGGATGCTTCAGCGGCCTCGATGAATCTGATGTATTTTCATTCACCGTGAATGATGGAAAGAATTTCGAAATTGAATTTTCTGCAGACCCTGCTGTGCCGTTTTCTGCAACATTGCAAGATATTAGTGGTAATTTAATCGCCTATGCTGACAACACCAGCTTTGGCATCCTTTTCACTTCTTATGATACTGAATATGAGGGGGTGAGCAAGGATTACGTTCTCATCATTGATTCTACTGGTGGTGCTGGATTCTACAATCTATCGATTGAAAATTTGGATTCGGCCCCTGCTGATGTTGGTATCTCTTCTCTTGTGTGCCCGACCAATCATACCTCTGGTTCAGAGGTCCAAATCACATGGGATTTGGTAAGTTTACGCGGTGATGCTAATTCAATCAGTATTACTCTTCATCTCGACCTTATTGATTCGAATGGCGATGATGTGGCACGAATGGCGACGAAAACAGTCGTTGTGTATGGTGAATACAACACGACCTTTGGCTCTGGCGCTGAATACTATTCAACTGTTGATGAGCAAGCCACAGGATTCTACAACTGCCGACTTACCATTGATGTCAATGATGTCTTAATGGAATCAGATGAGACGAATAACCAAGAAATCGGAACGCCGTTCTTTATCCAAAATGAAGAGGAATTGTGGGCCAATGATGTCGACCGAGACGGTTTCAACACCTCAGATGGTGGCGATGGGGTCGTCGATGATTGCCCTACGACCTACGGAGATTCTACAATCGACCGTGTTGGATGTGCCGACCTTGATGGTGATGGCGTCTCCAATCTCAATGATTTATGGCCTTTCGATGATAGTCAGGCACTCGATAGTGATGGCGATTCATATGGAGATAATCCCGAAGGAATTGATGGAGATGCATGTCCTGTTGTGCCGGGAGTGGCAAATGGGCTTGGGGGCAATGGTTGCCCTCCTGCAGACACCGATGCTGATGATGATGGGGTCGATGATATCGATGACCAATGCCCAAACACTCCTGCTGGAACAGTCGTCGGAGCTGATGGCTGTGAGTCTGAAGATGAACAAAACAACCCAGACGATAACACAACCATTGACAGTAATGAAACAATAGATGGCAATATTACTGATGGCGGCAATGATGACTCGACTTCCAATGAAGGCGACGATGGTACGAATGAAGACGATGGTGCCCAATCTGATTCGGGTGTTCTAGGATTTTCAAATACGACTCTTGGAATAATATTAGCCGCTGTTTTGATTCTCTTACTTTCACTTGTATTGGTTGTTCGTGGACGAAAGAGTAATGATGAGGACAAAATGTTTAGTCAACAACAAATGGCCTATGCCTCAGTAACAGGCGTACCTACAACTGACCCAACCATCACGCCTGAACAAATCGCTTACGAACAGCAATTGATTGCGGCAGGATACCCTGCGGATTATGCCAGAACATATGCAGACCAGCACTTCCGCCCTTGGTTGAAGGTCTGATTGTTCAAATTCGATAGAAAGGTAAGCAGGCGAATGCTCATGACCCTCCGCTGGCTGGAGAGTATTATGCAAGCCCTTATGGAAACCAGTGCAGGAAATATTACCATTAATCTCTACAACGAAAAAGCACCAGATACTGTTGCAAATTTTGTTAAATTAGTCAAGGCTGGGCATTACAATGGACTCCACTTTCACCGTGTAATTGAAAATTTCATGATTCAAGGCGGTTGCCCTCATTCCAGTGATCCAAGGTCGCGCCGAGCTGGACAAGGCGGCCCGGGCTGGGAAATCCCCTGTGAGCCATCTGCTCTCGCCCTCAAGCACGACAGGCCTGGTATCTTCTCTATGGCAAATGCTGGACCAAATACTGGTGGGTCGCAATTTTTCCTCACAACCGTACCTACGCCACACCTAAATGGGAACCATGCAGTCTTTGGCGAAGTGGTCGATGGAATGGATGTTGTCAAATCCATCGAAATGTGTGATAAACTCCCTGGCGACCGCCCTCGAGTTCCACAACAAATCATTCGGGTTACTCTTCAGTAATTGAAAATTCTTCATCCGCTACAAAGGCCCCCAGTGGGCCTTTTTGCAACTTGTAAATTGCATTTTACTCGTTTTGGGTTGGGTTTCATTCCAAGTGCATAAGATGTTAGTATGGTGGCCTGTACCGTCACACTGCGAAGTATAATCTGGAATTTCAAGCCGTTTTGACTTACAACGGGGTATCTGTGCGAACTGTGAAGAAGTTCAGCCCCGAGGGTTGAGCATGGCCGATGTTCGTATCGAAGCCGATACCATGGGAGAACTGGAAGTTCCTGCAGACAAATATTATGGTTGTCAGACCGCTCGTTCGCTAATTAATTTCGATATTGGCGCAGAT
>Ga0209043_1000064_pt1 | contig 63542 bp, 52 predicted proteins | sample SaaInlV_100m_DNA_3_FD_184654 | JGI IMG/M metagenome (GOLD analysis project Ga0209043, IMG submission 184654) | Marine microbial communities from expanding oxygen minimum zones in the Saanich Inlet - SI037_S4LV_100m_DNA (SPAdes) (version 2) | ecosystem: Environmental > Aquatic > Marine >... | reverse complement strand
AATATTGTTATCGACGCAGGAAAATTCTTCTATGAATCTGCGATCCAGTTATTCCCAAAATTCGATGTGCGCACTATCGACGCGCTGGTCATAACGCATGCCCATGCGGACGCCGTTGGGGGATTCGACGATCTGCGAGATTGGACGAACAATGCCCAAGAGTCGTTACCGATCTACCTGCGCGAAGTCGATCTTCAGGTTGTCGAGCAACTGTTCTACTACTTGGTCGACCGCAGCAAGCAAACTGGCGGCGGTGGAGTAGCCAAGTTGAACTTCGAGACTATCGATTCATCGCCCTTCAGAGCCGACGGTTTAGAGCTAACTCCGCTACCGGTCGAGCACGGTAAGAACTGGGAATGCTTTGGATATCGCTTCGGTGATGTCAGTTACATTTCCGATGCTTCGCATATTTCCGAAGAAACTGCCGAGCTAATACGAGGCTCTGAGATCTTAGTCGTCGATGCACTCCGACCCGCTCGAACTCACGGGACGCATTTCACCGTAGAACAGGCTATCGACCAAGCGCTCCGACTTGGAGCCGAGCGCACCTTATTGGTCGATGCGACGCACGATATCGATCACGTTCCGGTTAACACCGAACTGGCGAAGCTAAAGGATTCAGAAGGTCTAGATATTCAATACGCCTATGACGGTCTGGATATCGAGGTCGAGCTCTAGCTCCCCCCATTCTCGGCCTTTTCTTTGCGATACATGGCGATTACTTCGTCGTCAGGTGGATAGTAAAGACCGGGTGTTAGCTGCTCTTTATCGAGTCGTGCCCTGATCCATTCTTCAAGATCGTCGTACTCGATTGCCTTGAGTGCGATCTCTGGTGCAACTCCACGAGGAATCACAACCACGCCATCGTCATCGGCAACGATGTAGTCACCGGGTCGAACAAGAATTCCATCGACAGCAATCGTATCGTTTGTCGAATAAGGCGTTCCTACTCGTGTTCCAAGATTCGAAGTCTTGTCGAGTCCCCACATTCCAACGCCGTAATCCTGAACGGTGTGCATATCCCGAATACCGCCATCGCAAACTAGTCCATCCACTCCACGCTGCTTAAGCCTGAGAAACTTGATGTCGCCACCAATCGACATTCGCTTGTTGCGCATCGATTCCATCACGATAACGTCGCCGGGGCCAGCCAGTTCGAATGCTGCGAACTCGGGCGATTCTTCGCCGCCCGGTTTTTCTGCCATAGCGTCGGGTCGAGCGGGGACGAATCGAACGGTGATAGCTCGAGCAACCAGTCGTTGACCGGGATTCATCGTTCGAACATTCGGCATATAAACGTAGTGAGGTTCGTAGCCGTTTCGGGCTAGTACGTCTACGACTGCGGTTGTGTTCACTCGTTTGAGTTGTTCGATAGTCGCCTTGTCCAATACGTGGTCAGGCGTGGGCTGAATTACGGACATGTGCGGAAACTTTCTCCGGCTAAAGGTTCAACGAAACTCGCCAATTCTACAGTGGGAGTTCCGACTCTAACCCCAGTCTTGGGCGAATCGTTCTATTATCAGTGCGGCGTGCTTGGCTCCGAATAGAAAATCCTCAACCGTAATGTTTTCGTTTGGCGCGTGAATTTTGTGAGAAGGGTGGTCGATACCCGATGTAGCGATCGGCATACCAAGCGTGTCGCCGAAATCGAACATCGGACCAGTCCCTGCCATGTTCGGAGTCATCACTGGTTTACGACCGTAAATCTCTTCAGCCGTCTCAGCGACTAATTGCACCCACGGTGAATTTAGATCGGTTCGATAAGGATTTACAGCACCGAGAACCTCGATTTCGACGTCTTCAAATCCGTGCTTGTCGAGGTGTTTTCGAAGTTTGTCGAAAATATCGTAAGGACGTTGTTCAGGAACCAGGCGAAAATCCATTTTCGCATTGGCAACGGCTGGAAGAACGGTCTTGAGACCGGCGTCCTGATACCCAGAGTCGAGACCAGCGATATTCGCTGTCGGCTGGAAAGTAAGCTGCTTGCGAAGATCCTCGCCATCAAGCCCTTTTACGAAACCTGATACGCCAAACGTTTCGAGCCATTCTGGTGCATCGTCGGGAAGCGCTTCTACCGCAGCTATCGCTTCGGCGGTTGGTTCTGTGATTCCGTCGTAAAAGCCTTGGATCAGAATGCGTTCATCAACATCCTTAATTGTCTGGAGAGCCTGAAGAAGTCTCCAAGTCGCGGACGGTAATATTGCGGCATACGACGAGTGTGCGTCGCCAGAAAGCATGCTTACACTTAGCCCAACCCCGAGGACGCCTTTAAGTCCTAGATACATGAATGGGTCGCCGTTAAGATTTCGTCCACCGCCTTCCCAAATGCATGCATCAGCCTTGAAATCATCTCCTCGCTCAGCAATCAAATATGGAAGATTAATCGAGCCTGATTCCTCTTCGCCTTCGCAGAACATCTTGATGTTACATGGCACGCCATCTCGCTCAGCAATGAACGCCCTTATTGCTGCGAGTCGGGCGCCGATGTTGCCTTTGTCGTCAGACATTCCTCGACCGTAAAGTCGATCACCTATTTGCGTTGGCTCGAATGGATCGGTGTTCCAGAGATCGATCGGGTCAACAGGTTGCACGTCATAGTGGCAGTAAAACAACAGGGTCGGCGCTGTTTCAGGATTTCCAGAAGCCGCCATGTAGCCGCAGACGGTTGGAAGACCGTCGTTTGGCACGGGAATAATCAAAGCCTCGAATCCATTTCGTTCGAGCAGGTCCTTCATCAGACCAGGGGCTTTATCAAAGCCAACTTTCTGCGCCGATATCGATGGCTGGCGAACAAGCTCGAACAGTTGCTGGATCGATTCATCAACGTGCGATTCGATATGCGAGTAAATATCTTTCATGCCTCTCCACCAGATTCACAGGCGTTAAGTTCCAAATGCGCCCAGTAGCGGGCTAGGCACATCAGGGTCACACCGTCTTCGATTTCTTGACTTGCCGCCATCGCCACAATTTCTTGCCGAGTGACAAGCTTCGCGTCGATGATGCCTTCATCGAGTTGCGGGATAATATCGACTGACTCGATTTCAGGCAGGTTCGCCAGCACTGTGTAGAACGTATCGCCTACGAATCCGCTAATTGGAGTTTGAGAGCCCAAAAGGACAACACTGTCAGCCTTGATGCCGGTTTCCTCTTCCAGTTCACGGGCGCCGGAATTTACTGCCGTTTCACCGTCTTCGATCATCCCTGCTGGAAATTCCCACATGTACTTTTTCACCGGATACCGATAAATTCTGATCAGCAGATACTGCCCCAAAGGAGTCACTGGAACGACCATCACGCCGCCATTACCAGAGTGGATACGCGCCCAAGAGTAGTTGCCGGGTTGACCGTTGGTACGAACCGTTTCGTCGTAGTAGAAATCGAACCATGGCGTCGGATATACGAGACGCTCTTCCTTCATTTCGACGTGCGGTATGTCGCTGAACTCGTCTTGCTCCGACATGGCTACTCTGCGGCTCCCGGCATGCCTGGTTCGAGCGGCTTCGAATCTTGAGGTACGCCACCAGCGAGGAAGCCACCATCGACCGTTATGGTTTGACCGTTTACATACTGTCCGAGTTCCGATGCCAAGAAAATACATGCACCGGCTATATCTTTCGGAACACCGCCTCGTTGACTTGGGATGAAGCCGATTGCCGAACCAAGGTATTCGTCATCAGCACGCGTGTGCTCTTCTTCCTGTGGCAGCACTCTGCTATCGATGTAACCCGGTGCAACACAGTTAGCGGTGATACCTGAACCAGCAAGATCGTGGGCCATCGATTGCACCATACGATTTAGACCAGCCTTAACAATTCCGTACACTCCGTCGTGCGGCCAAGCCCGGTAGCTATGGACGCTGCTGATGTTGATGACGCTGCCGCCGTGACCGTGTTCGATCATATGGTTCACTGCTCCCTGGGCAAGAAAGAGATAACCCTTGAGCGCGTGCCCAACCAGATGATCCCAAAATTCCTCGGTAATCTTTGTGAAGTGCATGTCTTTCGAAGCGACCGCATTGTTGACGAGGATGTCGATACGACCGTGCTGCTCAACGAATTCGTCGAGCATGCGCGTGCGATCGTCACTGTTGCCAACATCGGCCTGATGCCAAGATGCTTTTCGACCGATCGCTTTGATCGAAGCGATCGTCTTATCGGCTTCGTCGTCTCTAGTGATGTCATTAATCCCAACATCTGCCCCATGTTCGGCAAACAGTTGAGCAATACCCGCACCAATGCCTCGACGTGAGCCGGTAATCAGCGCTTTCTTGCCTTCAAGAAGCTTTGGGGTCATTGGTTAAGGGATTCCATGTGTTTACTAGTTTTAGTCCTGCATGGTCTTGGTGGCGACCATTCCGCCATCGACGAGAACCGTTTCTCCGTTGACGTATTGTCCTAGTTCGGAAGTCAGATACAAAACGGCGTTCGCAATGTCGCTTGGCAGCCCACCCTTTGCAGCAGGAAGATGTGCCGTGAATCGCGAAGAGTCGTGCGGTGCGCCATCGATTACATCATCGGCGTCGCTGTCTGGAAGAACATTCGAAATGGCTCCCGGAGCGATGCAGTTAGCGTTGATGTTGTGACCTTTCAGATCTATAGCAAAGCCCTTGACCATTCGACGAAGTCCGGCTTTGGCCGTTCCGTAGGCTGTCCAATCTTCGATCGCCGTGTACGCATGAACACTGGCCAGGCAAACGATACTTCCACCCGTACCCTGGGCAATCATTTCCTTGGCGGCGCGCTGAGATCCGAAGAAGTAGCCCTTCAACGAAAGATCCATCATTCGATCCCAGAAAACTTCATCCGTATCGAACAACGGTCGTGCCTGATCAGGAAAGATTGCATTGTTGATCAGAATGTCGATACGACCGTGCTCCGCGATGAACGAATCGATCACAGAATTGATACCTACGACGGTGCTCACATCACCAAGATGGAACGTACCTTTGACGCCTCGGTTTGAAACAAGTTCGGCAGCTCGTTGTGATACTTCGTCGTCGACGATGTCATTGATCCCAACATCGGCACCTTCGTTAGCGAGTGTGAGGGCGATGCCCCGGCCAATACCTTTTCGTGCGCCAGTGATTAGCGCTTTTTTACCGTCTAGCAAGCCCATCGAGTGCCTCCGAATTACGATTAAAACTATTCTGATGCCGATCTTAACCTGAGTTTGTCGACACCGTTGGTTTTTACGGGTCGTTCAATCAGAAATTAGAGACCGTATTTTGTCACGAATCTTGGACAGAGCAGCAGCTTTAGCAGCTTCCAAATCGTCGACCACATACTCTCTGGCAGTATCACCGACTCCGCCATTTGCAAATACGAGAACAGCGCTACGAACTTTCATCCCCATCTTTTCGAGCACAAGTGCATATCCAGCCAACTGATTTTTATATCCTCGAGCGCGTTCTTCAAGAAATTCACCCTGTACCCGGTCGGTCTTGTAGTCGATTATCGTGATGGTACCGTCTTCGTGCTGAACAATTAGATCGACCGATCCTTCGATCTCGATGCCCTCTTCCACCTCGGCGGCGACCCACGCCTCGCTCCAGCTGTTTTCGCCAGTTGCTGCGGCGACACTCGGACTCGACAGCACGTTCCGAACTAACAGCACCACATCTTTTTTTAAATCGGGAATGTTGTAAGCCAGGACCGCTTGGGCAACCAGTTCATCTAAGTTAAAATCGTCGTCAAAATCTATGTCTTGGAGAACGCGGTGAACCGCCGAGCCCACATCGGTTCCGCCGCGACCACGTAATGTTGTGTTCCACTCAGTCGATTCAGTATTATCTTCGGGCTTTGGAGCAGCAAACATCGTGTGATCGGCCAGATCCGAAGGCGTGACATAGCCCCGGTACTTTGCTTGCTCAACGACAGCTTCCAGATCCTCGAACCAATCCTTTCGATTATCCAGCGAAAATGGCTGCGCATTGGTCGGAGTCGAATCCGGTTTAGTCTGAGGGCTTCTGGTCTCGCTTGATATGCCGAATGGTTTTGAAACTGTGTTCAGCGCATCCAAATCAGCAATCTTCGCTGCCAGCGTTGATTTGTCCTTGCCTGATCTATGAACGCTAACGACAAGATGCTCACGGGCTCGGGTCGCTGCAACGTACGCAAGTCGTACCTGCTCTGCGGAATCAGACTTCTTGCTTACCTCTAAACGATCGGCGAAATCGGCGGTTGAAATGCCGAGATCTGCCGAGCCCATTCGAACCGCTATGATCGGCTGACCAAGTTCCTCTTTGGTGATCGAATTACCTTTGAACGCCGATACACCGACTTGCAAACCCATGAGTGCAACGATAGGAAATTCAAGTCCTTTCGCAGCATGAACTGTCATGACTCGGACAGCATTCAACTCGCTATTTGATAGCGCACCCTCGGCTACTTTGACACTCGCTTCCGCTTGCTTTGAGACCCAACGAACAAATTCTCTCAGCGATCCGTTGCCAGATCGTTGAAGTGATCTAGACATTTCGATAATTACGTCGATCAACCGCTCGCGATCGCCGTTTGGATTCGACAATGCGGCGATTTCTCGTAGGCGGCGATCTCGAACGAATTTTTCGATCAGGAATGGGGTTGAATACATCTGGCGCGTGTCGTGATAACCCGCCAGTCCTGCGAGTGCAGTTGCGACTCGGTGTACTCCGGTATCAATTTCGAATTTGGCAGGATCGTACGTGGCTCGAGCGTATTCAAATTTGCGATCCGCACAAGCCCATTCGTAAAGGTCCTGATCAGAGCAACCCCAAGCTGCCGACTTCAATGCAGCGACAATTGCAACCTGATCGGTGGGGTCATCGATGGCAATCAAATTGTTGCTCAGTTCGTGCACAGTCTGCGACTCAAAAATCGGTGCTTGGCCTTCGAGAATGTAAGGTACTTCGTGCTTGAAGAACGCATCTTCCAAGTAGGAAAGTGCGGTGCGGCGAGGCATCAATACGCATAAATCACGATAGTCCGACTTCCGCATACCTCCCGATTTATCGGGAAGATCCCAATCCCCTGCTCCTACGCTCAAAGCCAATTTTGCCAAATCTTCCGCTTCTGACTCGCGAGCGACTTCAGTGTTACCGTCAGCTAGACCTCCAGCGATCATCACTCGCGGTTTTTCGACAGTCGAATAGTCGTCTCTTCCCGGTTGAAGCGCCGTATATTCAGCTTGATTCGTATCTGGCAAGATGCCTTCAGGTCCGTTCATCCACGGTTCAAATATTTCGTTCACCCAGCTGAGTATTCCTGGGTTAGATCGATAGTTTTTGACCAAGGACAAATGATCAGCATGCAGGGACGAAATGAGTCGTTCCAACTGTGTTAAATCGGCACGTCGGAAACTGTAAATCGACTGCTTCTCATCGCCAACCACAAACAACGCTCCTGGTGTCGGTGTGCCGGCTGCGTTCGAGCTGCTCATACGGTCGGTAAGTCGCATAGCCAACTTCAGCTGAAGCGGATCGGTGTCCTGAAATTCATCGATTAGGACATGTGTGTATCTTCGTTGAAAATACCAACGAACGTCGTCATCGGATTCAAGCAACTCACATGACAGAACGAGTAGATCTTGGAATTCGAGTAGACCTTCATTCCGACGTTTGCGGGCGTAGTCGAGAACCATCTGCGAGACGGCGTTTACCAGCGGGACTACCGTCGCTTCGCCAAGTGATTGCCGTCCTTGCTTGAGTCGTGCTTGAGCTTCTTTCAGCAAAGCACGAACTTCTTTCAAGCTCGAATCCCCACTCTCAAGTGAATTCCAATCATCTTTGCGACCGCCGCCTACGGACAGTTTTGGCAACTGCGTGACGGCGAGAATACTCTCTTCATCCGAATCGGCAGCTTGAACTTCGTTGATCCATCTAAGTGCTTGTGGCACAACAGATTCGAGATGAGCAAGTAACTTGTCGTCAGGATTTGTGCAGTAACTGCGAAGATCGTATGCCAGTTGCAGATCTGATCGTACAGCTTCGAGAATTAGATCAGGTTTGTCGGTCTGAGTCGGCTTAGGTAGCTCACCGAAACGTTCGACGAGATCGTAGTTGGCGTGAAATTCCAAAGCGAGATCTTTGAGATTACGAAGCGGCTGGCTCAATCCCAAACGCTGTACGCCAATAACCGCGTCCGAGAACGTCTCATCGTTAAGAGCCTCATCTAACCACGTTGACCATTCTTCTTCGAATCTCGCACCGCCTTGAACTCCGTCATTTAGTTCGAAGACAGGCGGAAGTCCGACCGAAAGGGGACGTTCTTGCAGCAGACTCTGAGCGAACGAATGGATCGTTCCTATAAACGCCGAATCCAGACCGTCGAGTGCCTCGGCATATTTCATGCCCTCAGCTGAGTCGACCGATTCATCCTGTCTGCGCTCCAGTTCCTCTCGAACACGTTGCCGAAGTTCCGAAGCGGCTGCTTTGGTGAACGTTAGTGCAGCGATATTTTCAGGTCTGACACCAGCGAGTAACACCAGGTTCGCTATTCGCTCGACAAGCGCTTTAGTCTTGCCCGTTCCAGCACCTGCACCGGCGTATATCGTCTGTTCCAACGACCCGTCAGCGAGACCTACAATTCGATCACGAACGACGTCGCTTGCGTGTGGAGAATTCATCAATCTTGATCCTCCGCTAAAGTCAAATATTTCGAAAGCGCCGGGTCAGAATTTTTCTTCGAGTTCCAGAGCCGGGCTTTGCTTTTCGGGCACACTCGCGAATACTCGCAGAACAGGCAGTTTTCGTACGATTCACTACCACCACTCCAGTTCGCCAAACCACCCGGCCGAGCAGGGAACACGCCGCTATCTATACCTTCAACAATGGTTTCAACAGCTGCGGTTAATGCGTTCTCTGCTTTTTCGCTTTCATAGTCGTTCGGCGGCGGTTTCAGCTCCGACGACGATTCTCTCACAAACCAATACGAAGCTTGAATTTCGGCCTCTGGGTATTTTTCTGCGACCGCCTTCGAATAAAGAGGAAGCTGTAGCTTCGTGCCTTTCTTGACCGGGTCGCTATCCAGCTTCGAGTACGAGCTATTACCTCCTGACTTATAGTCGTAGACGATCACTCGGCTACCATCCTCGGATATATCGACTCGGTCGACCTGCCCTCGGAACTTTACAGTCTTACCCGAAACAGTTCGTACTTCAACCGGCGGTCCGCTTCCCGCACCAGACAGCGCGCCACCAAACGAGTATTCCGCTTCGATCTGGCGCATATCTGGTCGCTTGGCAGTGTCTGGTTCTCGACGTAACCACTGGCGAAGAATCAACCATGCTCTCGAAAGCTCGATTTTCCAGGCACCTTCAGATCGACCCGGAGTCTCTTCTTTAAGACTTTCAATATGGGAAAACGCTGCTGTTCGAAGCCAGTTTTCTTGTTCAGTCGGCGAATCGGAATCAGAATTAGGTTCCATTCGCCACAGAGCGAATTTTTCCAGAACATCGTGGATCAATGTTCCAAACGAAAGAGCATCAAGAGCGACTTCAGTTTCTGGCGAATCGGTCGGTTCGATATGAAGACGGCGAGACAAGAAATATCGGTATGGGCACGCCGCGTAAGTTTCGAAAGCCGTAGCAGAGCCGATCGCTTCAGTAGCTTCGATTTCAGGGATTACGCCCGACTCGACATCAAGATTTACTCTGCCGTCGTACTCAGTCCAATCAGAACTTTCCTGCGCATCTTCGAACTTAACGCCAGCTGCAATAGAAGGTTCGGAGATCACAAGTGGAAATGTTTCGGGCGTCTTCTCGCTTCGTTCGCCCCAACTACGGGCACCAACGACATCGTATTCATGGAGGTCTCCAGCCTCTGAAAGTGGCATGTTGATCAAATCTGCGCGACGTCTAAAACTCAGGCCGGGAATTTTATATTCAGTTAATTTTCCTGCCTGCAAAAGCGGCTGATCAGAAATCTCTCGAACGGCAGATAAGAACCATCTTGCGGGACCAAACTCTCGCGACTCACCAGGAATTCCGTTTGGCCAGTACATGAAGACCTGCTTGGCACTGTGAATGACGGATATGAACGACTGGTAGCTTTCCCGGAGACGTGTATCGACCGTGCTGAGCAGTGTGCCAGTGGAGTCGATTTCTTTTTTGATCGAATCAGGCAATAACGGATCGGTAAATCCAGGGCTCGGGTATCTCCCTTCGGACATTCCCAATACGAATATGGTGTCGAACGGACATCCTGCTGCTGTCCACAATGGTCCTACGTACACGCCCGAACCAAGGGATCTAAGCCCAGCTGATCGTTTTTCAAGTTGATCACGTAAAACGCCTCGACAATGCTCAAATGTTGGAACAGAACCTATCGTCTCAAGCGATTCCAGCCGGTCTATGAGTGTCATCAGTCGAGAAGATTGAGATTTCGACGAATCATCGGTTGAGGGGGCAATCCACAAGTAATCTTTGACCAACGATCGAAGCCACGCAGTGAATCCCGACCAAGTGTCTTCTTTGTCAGTCGGTTTTCTCTGCGATAACCCAACGATAAATTCCTTCAACCAATTAGCGTATTCGGCATCTGATATCGCAGCCTCAACCACGTTCATCTTGCCTTCATCGCGTTGATCCGAACGCTTAGCATGCTTGACGATGTTCTTCGAATATCGACCTAGACGTGGAATCCAACTGTCGGCTACCGATTCGGTTACTCCGGCGGTTCTAGAAATGGCATCCCATCTAGCAGACGGAACCGCTTGTTCGTTTGCAGGATCCTTGACCGGAGCAGCAGCAAGCCAAGCAGTTAAATCCAGACGGCTGAAATCTCTCTCGAAAATGTCCATCAGTCCGGTCACGAATCGACCTTCGGGCGCATCAGACAATGCGGTTCGGTCTGGACCCGATACAGGAACTCCAGCCAGTTCCAGAGCTTCTGCGATTCGGCTTGAATAGCTATCGTCTTCGAACACTACCGCCATACGAGAAAATCGCTGACCTCTTCGAGCTTGAGCAACGATCCCTCGGACGACCCCACGTACTTCTTCAGTAACATCAGGGACTGCAATTGGATGAACCTGATCACAAACGGTCGCACGATCGTCTGAATCTTGCGAATCGTCTGAATCGACTATCGATATGGTTACCGAATCAGACATATTCGCCAACGCATCGAACAGCGGTTTCTGGACTGATGCAACTGGCGCTGCTTCCACTAGAAATATAGTTCCAAGTGTGGCGATTCGATCTAGCTGCGAGCCTGATGAGATAACAGCGGCAGCCTTTTCGGCGACCAGTGCCGCTCTTCGATACGGCTCGGCAAGATCCATATACTTCTTAAACCGCTTTACCAATTCTCGTTGAACGGCACTTTGATCCTGAAGTTGATCTAATTGATCGTTTCTTAATAGTTCCAATTCTCTAAACGTAGAGTGAAGTGCAGACTGGAGCTGCGGTGAAACGTTTGACCCGCCAAGTTTTGTGCCCAAAGAAGAATCACGCGCCGCTTCAAACACGAATTCTGATGCCTGCAAATCATTTAAGGGTGTTTGATCAAACTCACGACCAGCAAGTGTTTCCGCAATGTCTTCAAGTCTCTTAAAGTCGACGTTGAAAAGACCTTCTTTAGCTAGGCTTCGACGAATATAGAATGATGCCTGATTGGTAGGCGTGACTATCGTAATTCGATCAAGTCCACGACTGGACCGAATCTCGTCGATCAGGCGACGCAGCACTAGATCAATGCGTTCATTGCGACTAGCGAATTCTGTTCGACCGGTCATCGAGCGCAACCTTCACCACAAAATTCATTGTGCAGAACAACAGTGCCAGCGCCAGTTGTACGACGTTTTGCAGTTCGAGTATTAGATTGATCGTTAGTGTTCATGTGCAAAAAATAGCGCTTGTAATCCGCCTCGGTAGAGTAGCCTCTACGTAGTGTTAATGCCTAATGAAATAGACACTTAGATAAAGTTTGATCGGACAATCACGCAGCATTCCTATGAAAATGGCGCCCCCGGCGAGATTCGAACTCACGCTCCCGGCTTCGGAGGCCGGTGCTCTATCCAACTGAGCTACAGGGGCATAGGGTGAATTCTAGTTCAATCCAGCAATGTTAATTGATTTACAAAACTCAAAATTAGGGCTTCGTGAACGTCTAAAACTCGGCAAACCGATTACGCAAACAACCACGACTATCCGAAGTCTGTAATCGTTGCCTCTATGAAGCGTTCTCCATCGGGATCATCATTGACGTAATAGGCAGTTACCAACTTGCTGTCGGATCTAACCACCGATCGCGTGTATCCGATGTCGTGATTACCGAAGCTCTCTCGCAACACAATCGGGTCTGACCACGAAACCCCATAGTCTTCTGAAATCACTGCAAAAATTCCATAGGGAATCTTGCGGGAGCCATATGTAATCACCAAACGTCCATCGTTCAACGCGACAAGGCTACCCGGATTACCACCATCGCCAGTTTCTGGAACCGGTCTATCTAAATACTCCCACGTTTTTGCACCGTCGGATGACTTATAGAGATCGATCCAACAATCGTCGCGTCTACTGCCCTGACATCGAACTGTTGTAAGAATTGAGCCATCCTCAAGCTGAACTGACGACGGCATTATCTCGTAACCCTTGGGTGCATCGTTAATCCAGGAAAGAAACCTAAACTTCTTCCCTCCGTCCTCCGTACGACACGCAAAGACTCGTCCTTCAGCACCATTTGGTTTCGTAGCAGTCAGCAGCAACGTGGCGGATTCAGGACTTTCAAATATCCAGTCAGTTCGCGCCGCTATTCCCAACTGATCGAACATCGGTATTTCGAAGGGACCACTCCAAGTTCGACAACGGTCTAGTGATGTGTAGAACCAAGATTTCGAGCCCGCTGTCAGTCCAGTTTTTCCACACATCACTGCGAGATTCGGATCGTTAAAGACAGTATCTGATGACGTTTCGAATTCCACTGCTTCGAGAGATTCAACAATCTCCTGATTCATATGTTCGTGAGTGCCGAGGCCTGTCCCGAATCGCAGGGGCGCTTCCGTAACTGACCACGATTCCCCACCGTCAGTACTTCTTGCCTGCATTGTGACTAGCGGACGACTTCGATCTCTAGCATGAAACCCACCATCCGGGTCGGGATAGCCTGACGTGAACAGCAAAACTATTTCGTTGTCCCAAACCCACATTCCGTAATTTGCCGGCCAGCCTGCGTATCGGTCCGTATGGCGGTAGATCTCGTGGTGGGTGTTCGTGATCGAGAATTGCATGTGGAGATGTTATCAACCACTTAGATACTAGAAAGTGTTGAATCTCATCTGGTGTGGGACCACCTGATATAGCTTAGAGTTTATCTTTCGACTACGTCCATCAAAGCTTGGATGTATCCATTCGCAAACGCCCTGCCGCGGTGCCCCCACGGACTATCACCAACAACTACGGGCACATGGTCGTCGACAAACATACCTTCGAAGCCGACTTTCTTATAGGTCTGCATCGCCCGGTACATATCGACATACCCGGTGTTGATGAACTCTTCTCGAAAGCTCGGTACTGTTTCGGAAACGTTGCGGAAGTGAACGTATAAGATCTTATCCCGCTCACCGAAGTACTCGATCATGTCGTAGATACCGTCGCCTTTCGCATCTTCCATTTCACTAAAAGTTCCCTGACAGAACTCGATGCAATTCGATGGAGACTCTACGATGCTAATTAATCGCTTGTACGCTTCAAAACTCCTAAAGAGTTGCGGTATTCCTTGGAGTTCAGCAACTGGCGGATCGCAAGGGTGGATGCCAATTCGTATGCCTTCTTGCTCGGCAACTGGAACAATGATTTTGATCCAATGCTCAAGGTTTTCCCACATCTCGTTTTCTGTGTACCGACGATCCATCAGTAGCGGATCTTTTTCCGCCTGTGTGAGATCGAATGCAGTGACTCGTGCCCCAGATCGAATTTCAGTCGTTAGCGATGTTCGTCCTACCAGAGTCGGCATCCAGTGATAGCCAAAGATCGGTATGCCTGCTCTAGCGATATTTCGAACTGTGTAGACCATATTCTCAATCTGTCTATCACGATCCGGTCCGCCTAGCATCACTTGGTCGTAAAACTTGAGGGGCACGTTCTCAAGAGCTTCAAGAATTAACCCGGCATCTTCAACCCTTTGCCTGAGTTGAACCAAATCGTCATACTCCCACCGTTCATCCCCCGGAACAATTCCAGCATTTGCATAAGATTGCAACACCACATGAGTAGCGCCCATTTGGGCAGCGAACTGGAGATCGTTTTCATCAACTTTCGCCTGTTGGTAGTCAATGGGGTCGACACCCATGTTGAACCCGATTTTCATAGCTGTCCCGTTTGTTCTAACAGATTGTGTGCCGCAATTAGCTGAGTAAGAATGAATGAAGTTTATTGTAAGAGGTTGGTCATTGTTCTAGGCGGTAATAAGTGGTTGCCTGTTTCAGGTTCCTTGGAGCAAATGGTCGCTTTAAAGAATTGAACTTTCGCTAAAAGACTCTGAAGTTTAAAATCTGTCACAACCACAAGATAAGTAAGTTCAGCATAGATGCAACCCAGTGTTCGAAAATTTATTTTCTCCAACTACTATCGGTGATCAAAAAGGCGAATCTACCTCGATGCTTTGCGAACTGCCGATATACGGGTTCAACAAGCAAGCTCGGGATTCGCATGGCAAGAATTCTGCTAACCAAGCCAAATAATCCCTTTGTACGCGATATTGTAAAAAATACGGCCTGAGCGCCGAGGACAACTTCCCCAGAAGAATTCATAACAACGAGAGTTTTTGCGGCTACTCTGTATTCAACGGGGTAACCTGCCTGACGCAAATTACTCCTGCTGTTTGGCTTAAATATTAAATAACCGGTCTCGTCTTTTCGCTGGACCCAGCGAACGAATGCGAGTCAGACCTTACAATTAGCGTCGAAAAATACAATCGAATGACCGTCAGTTACGCAATCTCTCTCTTCCAAAACAACCCTCTTTCCCTTGCTAACCCTTAGGGATTGAATATCCGTCCGTTGGCGGTTCGAGTCCTACCCTTAACAACATATACAATCGTGATTCGCCAGCAACCTAATTAGTGAGCCGAAGTCGTCATCAAGAATATGTCCATTCACAGCAAAGTCGAATCAATTCCGACAACTCCTCTTGGCAAGATCGACTTCCCGCGTCTAACGATGGGTATTCATCCCTTCGATGGTGTGTCATACCAAAGCGTTGAACGAGACGCCGAAAATCTCAAGCTTTTTGGCGAAGTAAATCACGTAGCCGACATTATTACTCACGCCGTGCAGAACTTCGGATTTACGGTCGCGCAGGTCGACCACATGAACCCTGAGTTCAACAGGTTGCACTTGCAGGCGATTTGGGAGACTGAACGGCGACTACAAACCGAAATCGGCCGTCTCGCATATATCCTCATCCCGATCACACTTAACGACGAAATCATCGCTTACTCCGAACGGGCGCACTCGACTTTGTTTGGATACGATCTAGCTGACGTCGGCGAAGAGGCGTATCTTGCCCAAATTCGACAGGACAAAATTCTCGAATACACGGTTGGTGGGAGTCTCGACAATCTGGTCACGCCGAAAACGGTCGAGCCCTACAGCCAAGCTGACGCAGAGAAGTTCGAGATCGATTACGCCACGCTCGAGCAGTATTTGGGATTCTTTGCTGGATGCAAAATCTTCGTCGCCGATCCCGGAGCTGAAATCGATCTTCTCGCTGCAGTTGGACGTTTCGATCTCATTCAGGAATATCTCGATTTCTTGCGCAACCGTTTTGACACGGTAATTTCAAGCGTTCATCACGGTGGAATCACAATTCCGTTGATCGAGGAACAGGGAATAGATTTTGATGGCTACATCGTGCCTGTAAACGAACCGGGTATGTACATGTTCCCTACCCAAGATCGAGTGGTCGACGCGGTCCGCAACACCAACAAGCCTGTGATCGCTATCAAACCGATGGCCGGCGGAAGATACCTTGGCGAGAAGGCGTTCAAATACGTGTTTAACGACGTTGGGGTCGAGTCAGTGATGTTCGGAATGGGAACAATTGAACAGGTGACTGAAACCGCAACCGCTGCCCGATCCGTACTTGGTCTTAGGAGCTAAAAAATATGAATTTCTTCAGAACTAAGCCAGAAGGCGTGATCGCAGCAGAAGACGCGCTGACGGGTCGAGATACGCAGATCAAGATCAGTGGCAAGCACTATGTGAACGGCACTTCAATGCTGCCGCCCTTCCCTAACCAAATGGAAAAAATCATTTTTGGAATGGGCTGCTTCTGGGGTGCAGAACGACTCTTTTGGGAAGTACCCGGTGTATTCACGACAGCTGCAGGATATAGCGGTGGCACGACGCCGAACCCGACTTACTCGGAGACGTGCACTTCTCGCACAGGTCACACTGAGGCCGTGATCGTCGTTTTCGATCCCGCTGAGGTTGATCTAGGCACTCTATTCAAGGTGTTCTGGGAGAACCACGACCCAACACAGTACATGGGGCAAGGTAACGACCACGGAAGCCAGTACCGGACTGCAATATACGGAACAAACGAAACACAGCTGGTTGCAGCCCAGGCGAGTGTTGAGAAATACCAATCGGAGCTGACTTCATCTGGATTTGGCAAGATCACAACTGAGATAGCCGAAGCCGGGGAGTTCTATTACGCCGAAGAAGAGCACCAGCAATATTTGGCGAAGAATCCGTACGGCTACTGCAATCACGGCTTCTGCCAAGTTGCGTACAGCTAGATTAGTCGGCCCAGATTAAAGATCAGTAAACCCTTGTTTCGTACGCTTCGTCGATAGACTTTTGAATTTCTTCAGCCGGTTCATCGGTATTCGAATGAGAAACCAAAATTTCTCCCAATGTCGGAATCCCGTCGACGCTGCCCCAGCTTTCAGGCTTCCAAAGTCCGGAACGGATAACGCATTTCGCACAGTGGAAGAACGCCTTTTCCACTGAGATCACCAAAGCGAGCGTGGGTACTTTTCCTTGCACCGACATCGATTCCAGTAACGCCGTATCACGAACGATCTGTGCAGTACCGCTTACTCGCAAAGTTTCTCGGTATCCGGGTGCTAAGAAATACAACCCGACTTTGGGATTCTGGAGGACATTAGAAAACGTATCGCCTCGACGATTTCCGAGTCGATCGGGAATCACGAGAGTTTTATCATCGAGCACTTTCACAAAGCCCTCGGGATCGCCCTTCGGCGACATATCCATGTTGCCATCGCTATCTGCCGATGAAATTACCAAGAACGGCGAATGGGCGATTAACGCCGCGCAATGCTCATCAATGTGATCTATCACCTTGTCGGCGGCACGCTGGCCCGGATGTCCAAGAATCGCCCTAATTTCATCCTCAGACGTTATTACTTGCTCGAAACTATGGGCCGGCATGTGACATCTCCGAACTACGCCTTTTCAGTTTGCTTTGAGACCGTACGGCGAAAATCATACACATGCGTCAGAGACGTACAACGGTCTTACTCTTCGGTCTCTGTTTCATTCTTTTCGGCGTTCTTTAGTCCGCTTCCACCCTTGAACGCAGGGATGAGGAACACTGGCGCCAGAAGCGTTGTGATCACGGTCATAACAATTGCGACACCAAATACATCCTGTCCGATAACGCCGGATGTCAAACCGATACCAGCGATGATCAAGGCAACCTCACCACGTGGCAACATACCTAGTGCAATCCGGGTGGCTCCAGTTCGGTTGAAACCAACAAACAGTGCTGGAACACCAGCACCGACAAGTTTGCTAATAACAGCAAATATAGTGAGAACTATGGCGAAAATAACTGCTGACATTAGTGAGGTATCGCCAGCTCCGAAAGCTGAGAAATCAACCTGCATACCGATGACTACAAAAAAGATAGGCACAAGGAAATTGTTTACCGATCGCATAGAGTCTTCTACTTGATGCTTCAGCTCAGTACTAGAGAGAGCAAGCCCCATCGTATACGCACCGATAATCATGGCGAGCCCAAAGTATATTTCAGCAACTGCTGAAGCAATAAAGGCTAGCGCCAGAGCGAGTACCAGTGCCCCACCTGCGCTCTTGAACCACAACACCACTCTAGAGATTTGCTTTGATACCAGCGAACCAAGAACGAGAAGTCCAAGCCAGAACCCAACGGCTTTAATAAATATGAGACCAATCGATCCAGCAGTAACTTCACCCTCATCAGCCATACCGACAACGATGGCGAGAATGATAATTCCTAGAACGTCATCTACTACAGCGCCCGCAAGAACTGTCACACCTTCCGGTGAATCAAGGCGTCGAATATCAGCCAAAACTCTGGCGGTAATACCCACCGATGTAGCTGTCATGATCGCTCCGACGAACAGTGCGGGGATCATGCCCTCGATCGAATCCATATCGGCAAATCCGAGCATCACAGTAGCAGCGAATCCCATCAAGAACGGCAGGATCACTCCACCTGCGGCAACTGCGGTTGCGGGGCGAACGTACTTCATGAACTGATCACGGTCAGTTTCGAGCCCAGCCTCGAACAACAGCACTACTGCTGCCAACTGAGCGATGAAGAACAGTTGTGGTTCTACGGGCAACCCACCTCCATCGTGCGGCAGTTCGAATATAGCTCCACCACCGAACCAGTGAATGCCACCGAGCAAAAATGGTGAGATAAGAATTCCGGCACCGAGTTCACCAAGAACAGGTGGAATTTTCAAGTATCGCTCCGACACCTCTCCACCAACTTTTGCTGCGACAAGGATTATCGATAGCAGGAGGATTAATTCGGCTACTACTGCCAACGGACTATCGTGCAATTTAGATTCTCTTGGACTGGAACCCCGAGTTAGGATTCACTTGATTGTAGGGATGACATTGCAAATCGTTTCGCTTACATATTCTGCGTTCGACTATAGCAAGCACAAGTTTATGTATGTCCCATGAATTTGTTACAAGTGCGTTTATCGTTTAAATCGCCATTAGAACTTTCTCTGGCCGCCATCCGAGTTTTTCAGGCTCGAATATCAGTATCGCTAGTAACTCGCCATCTGGTGCGTATGCGCGAATACGGTCGCCCGGTGCAAAGTCGCCGGGCTTGCCAATATCGTAAACCGCTATCTGCTGGCCGTACCCCACCATTTCAACCTGCGCCGAAGTGAGAGTCGCCTGTTGCATATGCTGTAATGTTGTGTCAATCGGCATTGCGACATCGCGCCAATCACCCGAGTCGGCGGTTGCGATCACTTGCTCAATCGTCACGGTATTTTCCAAATTGAAAACACCTGCATGTGTACGGACAAGACCTGTCATATGTGCATGCGTGACGAGTTTTTCGCCTATGTCGTGAACCAGTGTTCGAGCGTAGAAACCATGACCACACTCAACATCAAGAATCACTTCTGGAGCATTGAATTCGATCAGATCAAGACTCATCGTCTCAACCTGCCGCGCCGGCCGTTCAACTTCGATTCCTTTTCGAGCCAGCTCGTACAGTCGTTGACCGTTGTGGTGTAGTGCTGAAAACATCGGTGGTATTTGGTCGAACTTGCCGCGAAAGTCGTTCAATGATTCGACGACTTGTTCTCGTGTAACCGCAGACCAATCTGCCTCTGCCGTTGTGTCGCCTTCTGAATCGTAAGTATTAGTAGAGGAGCCAAGCGTCATGGTGATTCGATACGACTTATTGCCTAAAAGCACGGTGTCGGCAAAACGAGTTGCCGAGCCAACGCATATTGGAAGAACCCCAGTGGCTAGAGGGTCGAGCGTTCCACCGTGGCCAATCTTCTTCGCACGGGTAACACCCTTGAGTTTGCGAACCACGTCGGTCGATGTCCAACCTTGCGGCTTGTTGATATTCAGATAGCCACCAGCAGCCAGCCCCAGACGCTGCGTTCCTACGGAGGCATTATGCTCGTCTGTCAACTGCCATCCCGGTCGGCGAAACGGCGGCTATCTTCGCTCATCACACGATCGATAATTTGGTCCATATCGGCGCCAGTCTGCATCGTCGAATCGACAAAGAACGAGAGTCGAGGCATTCGACGAATGACAATTCGCTGTGAAATTTCCATACGAAGTCGAGTTGCCGCTGATCGAAGCGCCTCAAGCGTGTCATCACGTTCCTGATCAGTGCCAAGAACGCTGATGTAAACCTTCGCCATCGAAAGGTCCCTATCCACTTCAACGCCAGTAACAGAGGTCATTGGAGACAATCGCGGATCGCTCAATTCTTCAATGCATGTGCCTAACTCGCGCTGAATCGTGTGATTAACGCGTCCACCACGTCTTTCGTCCGTCACTTACTTATCTCCTCCCGTCTTCACCCTCGAATCAATCGAAGAAAGGGAACGAATAATCCAATCGAAACGGTCGATTATCGTCGAATGACCTGAATCTCATACCCTTCCAGCACGTCGCCGGTCTGGTACTCGTGGAAACCGTCGATCTTCACACCGCCTTCGAAGTTGTTGGCCAATTCTCTAACGCTCTCTTTGAGGTGACGCATCGAGGTGATAGCACCATCGAATATTTCGTCGCCATTTCGGATAACGCGCATTCGTCCAGATCGCTTGAACATACCGTCGGTAACTCTGATACCAGCGATTTGCTCACGCTTGCCGTGTGTGAACACCTCGAGAACACTTGCGTGACCAAGGACGACAGTCTTACGTTCTGGCTCAAGCAAACCACGTGCTGCATCTTCAACTTCATCAACAAGGTTGTAGATGATGTCGTAAGTTCGAATCGTGACGCCTTCGGCCTCGGCCTGGCGCCGAGCACCAGGTTCAACCATTGTTTCAAATCCCATGACCATAGCGTTGGAAGCTGACGCCAGAAGAATGTCCGATTCGTTGATAGCTCCGGATGCAGCACTAAGTACTCGAACCTGAACTTCATCGTTCGATACTTGCTCAACTGCACGTTGTACCGCATCGATCGATCCGTGGTTTCCAGTCTTGATAACGACAAGTAATTCCTTGGAATCCGATTGCTGAACACGGCGCATAACTTCAGCCATCGTAGTGGCTGCTCGGGTGTCCTTACGTTTAGAAGCTTGACGCTCGCGGGCAGCAACAAGGTCACGACTGGCTCGGTCGGTAGCCACTACATCGAATTGGTCACCGGCAGCGGGTGTACCGTTCAGACCAAGAACTTCGATCGGTGTCGAAGGTCCGGCTTCCGTAACGACATTGCCAAAACCGTCAACCATAGATTTGATACGACCTCTGAACATGCCAGCAGCGATGTTGTCGCCATTTCGGACGGTGCCCGACTTGACGAGGACTGATGCGACTGCTCCACGGGATCGATCCATGTGAGATTCGATTACTACACCGATTCCAGGTCGATTAGGGTTGGCTTTTAGTTCCTGAATTTCTGAAATTAGAAGCAGAGATTCTAGAAGTTCGTCGATTCCTTCGCCCTTGAGAGCGGAAACAGGAACAGCTACGGTGTCCCCACCGTATGACTCAACAATAATTTCGTGCTCCGCAAGTTGAGCATTTGCACGGTCGATGTCAGCACCGGGTGCATCCATTTTGTTGATTGCAATGATGATAGGAACATTTGCAGCCCGAGCGTGATCTATAGCTTCTAGCGACTGTGGCATAACACCGTCATCGGCTGCGATAACCAACACAGCGATGTCAGTTACCTGTGCGCCACTAGCTCGCATCTGTGTGAATGCAGCATGACCCGGAGTGTCGATAAATGTAAGAAATTGGCCGTCTTTGTTGACCTGGTAGGCACCGATGCTTTGGGTAATACCACCGGCTTCAGAATCGACAACTTTTGCCCCTCGAATAGCATCAAGTAAAGTTGTCTTACCGTGGTCTACGTGACCAAGAACTGTGATGACTGGTGGACGAGTTACGGAATTATCATCCGTCATCTCTTCATCGACCCCGACCTTGACGGCTGCGGCGCTTTCTTCTCGGTCTTTTGGCTTGAGTACGCCAATTTCAAATGAAGCGGCAACTTTGGCAGCGATTTCGAATTCGATGGTTTCGTTGACAGTTGCCATTACGCCGAGTCGCATCAGAGCTTTGATCGTGTCGACGTTCGTCATCTCAAGTATGTCTGCGAGTTCTCCGACGGTAGACTGAGATGGCAGGGAAACCGGGGAGCGCGGTGCATGATCTTCTACAACAACGCGTGGAGGCCCGCCTGGGCCACCAGAACCGCTTGAGCGTCTGCCCCTGTTAGATCGATTACCACGTTGTCCGTTGCGCTGTGCCATTTACCAGTTAGTTCCCTTGTTGGATCAATTACTCTTTGTTGGGCAAATCCATTGCCTCATTGAGCGATCTCAGTGTCGAATCATCAATCGTCGCTTTAAGCGCGTTATTAAGTCTACCCCTATCGATGCCCCCACCCCAGTGATCGGCATCTGCACAAATGTAAGCTCCACGACCATCCATTCGTCCAGTGCTATCAAACATAATCTGCCCCTCAGGTGTTTTAACTAACCTGAGAAGCTCGTCATGCTGCCGTTTTTTCCGGCAGACCACACAGGTTCGGGTGAAGATGTGCTTTTGTTGACTCATCTAATCCAAACTCTGCGATATCAATTACTAGCGGCGCTTGCGATTACGAGCGCTGCTTCCACCACGCTTACCACCACGACGACCTGCGTCGGTTTCTCGGAATCCTGCAATATCTTCTGCGAATCTTATTCCGCCCACGTCCTTAGACGGAGCTGATTTCGATCCTCCATCAACCTGCCAGAGATCGTCAGATGAAACGTCAAGAACTTCAGATTCCTGCGCAGCCTTGCGCTCTACTTCTTCCCGTTCGAGAACGGCAAGCTCTTCTTCAAGTGCTGCAAGTTCAGCATCGGCGGCGGCCTTAGCGGCTCCGTCATCGACTTCAGGTTCCTCAACGACTTCTGATTCGATTTCATCAGCTGGAACTTCAGTAGCTTCTGGAACAGGTGCGGCGACAAAGACTTCGGCTGCAGCCACGGCTACTTCAGGTTCAGCAGCAGGAATTGCAGCATCAGTCGTTTCAGCAACTGCCGGTTCTCCTTCAACAACTTGGCTGGTGCCTTGAATATCAATTCGCCAGTTGGTTAGTTTCGCAGCGAGTCGGGCGTTCTGACCCTCGCGACCGATTGCTAACGACAGCTGCCGATCAGGAACCAATACTGTTGCTGACTCATCTTCTTCGTTGAGGTCGACTCGGTCGGCTACAGCCGGGCTAAGAGAGTTTGAAATGAACTTGACTGGGTCTTCATCCCACTCAATAACGTCGATTTTCTCGCCGAGAAGTTCGTTGACAACATTCTGAATACGAATTCCGCGAAGACCAACACAAGCGCCAACAGCGTCGACACCTTCTTGATTCGAGGTTACAGCGACTTTCGAGCGTGCGCCAGGCTCTCGTGCGATTGCCTTGATTTCGATTACACCGCTGAAGATTTCAGGAACTTCAACTTCGAATAGCCGACGGAGAAGATCTGGGTGCGTTCGGGAAACAACAATTTCGGGTCCACGGATGGTTCGACCGACCTGAACAACGAAGAATTTCAGCTGTTGCCCCGGTCTGTATCGCTCAAATGGCGACTGCTCGGCAGGTGGCATAACAGCCTCTGCCTTGCCAAGGTCGATTGTTACCCAGCGTGATTCAACTCGCTGAATCGTTGCCGTAAGTACTTCACCCTCTTTGTCGATGAACTCTTCAAATACTATGTCGCGCTCAGCTTCACGAAGTCGTTGCATAACGACCTGCTTAGCAGTCTGAGCAGCAATTCGACCTGGGTTGTACTCCAGGTGACCGGTTTCAATAATGTCGCCAACTACAGCGCCTTCTTGAAGCTCTTGGGCGTCCTCGGCAGTCAGTTCCATCAGAGGATCTTCGACTTCTTCGACAACGTGACGGACTGTGCGAACGGTTACATCACCGTCTGCTGGGTCCATCTCCACAATTACGTCCTGCCCTTGAGCAGCAGGATCGCGCTTGTAAGCAGCCGCGAGCGCAGCCTCAACAGCCTTCACTACGACTGGCTGAGGTAGATTTCGCTCGGCAGCGAGTTGGGTAACTGCTATTCGCAGATCACTCTTCAACTAATTACTCCGGTTCACATTATTGAAAGACACAAAAAAAGCGGGCGTTGCCCACTTCTCAATGTCAAGCTCTTGAAATGTCTGAGCCTTACTCGGTTAATCCTACCACGAATATCCATTTATTACCCGCTTGGACAAGAACCGGTAATCACCATTTCCGGCACACCGAAATCGCCCCGTTAAATGAGATACACATCTGATTAACCAAAGTTAAAGAAATTACGGATGCTGCCCGAAGGCAACACCCGTAATTTGCTTCACATAAATGTAGTTTGGTGTAACTACAGTGAATGGCTTACCAACGTTCGCGTCGTCCGCCGCCGCCACCGCCGCCGTTACCGCCGCCGCCACGGTATCCACCGCCGCCGCCGCCGCCGGAGCGAGGAGCCTGCTCTTTAGCTTCGTTTACAACAATCGGACGACCGTCCAAGTCAGCGCCGTTCATTTCTGAAATAGCCTGCTGTGTTGAACTTTCGTCAACAAAGGTTACAAATCCGAAACCACGTGACCGTCCGGTCTCGCGATCGCTGATGACTGTAGCTTCTTCGATTTCGCCGAAACGGCTAAATGCTGCCTGAAGACCAGACGAGTCAGTTGCCCATGCCAGGCTGCCAATAAATAATTTCTTACCCATAAATAAATCAAGCCTCGTTAGTGGGAATCCCATCGAATGTTCAAAGTTGAACATATCCATTGCCGTACGTACGGTTATCGTCCCACATTCTTGTTTTCGTGCCTAATCAATCCACCAATTATTGCCCGAATTTATCAGGCATTGTAGGCAGAATTACTCAAACACACTCGCAATTGTACCTGCTAATAGCAAGTTACGGTTATACCAATTAGTACACATTGAGCCACAGGTGACTACCGACTACCTGATTGCTCGACTATTCGAACAGGGCATTAACGGTTTCAAGTACGTCAGATTCAGCGACGATTTCCGAAGCTTTACTGCTCCTTGACTTCACTTCAACACCGCCGCCTTCGAGGCTACGAGAGCTGATTACGACCCGAGCAGGAATACCCAAAAGATCGGCATCTTTGAACTTCACACCCGGAGGAGCGTCTCGGTCGTCGAAGAGCACCTCGTAGCCTCCGTCTTGCAACTGTTCGTAGATCATCTCTGCCTTACGGGCGATGTCAAGATCGTTGAGATTCAGCCCAGCGAGGTAGATTTCGTACGGTGCGATAGCTCTCGGCAGAAGCATGCCCAAATCATCGTGATTAGCTTCAACAGCTGCGGCGAGCATCCGCCCTACTCCTATGCCGTAGCAGCCCATGAGAATCTCTTCCAGCTCGCCATCTTCATTGGTGTAGTTCGCGCCCATTTTCGATGAATAGACATTGCCAAGCTTGAACACATGCCCAATTTCGATTCCGCGCTTGGCGACGAGCTTGCCTTTGCCATCGGGCGAAAGGTAGCCCTTCTTCGCTTCGGCAATATCCGCAACAATATCGGCCTTGAAATCACGATCAAAGTTGACGTTACGCAGGTGAAAACCGTCTTTGTTGGCCCCTGCAAGATAGTTCGATCCCATAGTGATCGAATCGTCCACAACGCTCTTCATACCGGTGAGCCCGACAGCTGATGCCGATCCTGAAACCAATCCCGCTGCTTTCACTTCTTCAGCTGTTGCGAGCTTGGGTTCGGCGCCATCAAGCAGGTTTCGCAGCTTGGTTTCGTTAACCTCGTAGTCGCCACGAATGGTCACAACGACTATCTCACCGTCGACACTGTAGAACACGGCCTTTGCGGTTTTCGATTTCGAAACACCTTCGGTCTTCGCCAGTTCTTCTATCGTCTTGATTCCCGGTGTTGCAAATTCTTCAACTTCACCAAGTTCACCGATCGGAAATTCCTTTTTAATGAACGATGCTTTTTCTACGTTGGCGGCATAGTCACTCTCGGTCGACATGAGAATCGTATCTTCTCCGCTATCGGTTAGCAGCACGAACTCGTTCGAATCCTTGCCACCAATTCCACCTGAATCAGCATCGACCATAATCACGTCGAGACCACAGCGTTTGAAAATTCGCCTATACGCGGCAACCATCGCTTGGAAGCTACGGTCCATTCCTTCTTCATCGGCGTCAAACGAATATGCGTCCTTCATTTCGAATTCACGTACACGAAGCAGTCCGCCTCGTGGACGAGTTTCGTCACGGAACTTCGTCTGAATCTGATAGATCGTGAATGGCAGATCTCGGTAACTGGCTACCCCTGCACGAGCCATTGCAGTCGCCGTTTCTTCATGAGTAGGCGCAATGATCATCTGGCGCTCACGCTTATCTTCGAACGTAGCGAGTGGCGGCACGAAGGTTTCTGCCCTGCCCGATTCTTCCCACAGGCTTCGTGGCTGAACGACAGGCATGTTGATTTCCTGCCCGCCAGCACGATCCATCTCTTCTCGGATGATGTTGCGGATTTTCGTGATTGAACGATTACCCAGTGGTTGGAGGCTAAAAATTCCAGCTGCAATCTGCTGAATAAATCCAGCTCGTGTTAACAGCTTGTGGCTGATGGTTTCTGCATCGCCAGGTGCCTGTCGAAGGGTTTTTCCGAATAGTTGGGAGCTTCTCATTAGTCGTTCATCTACCGCTTTGCTGAACGCCGAACCCAGTGTTCAGCGAGATTATGTTCTGCCGACAGTGAATGCTGCCGAAGTAACTGCCATCGAAATGGCGAGCGTTCAGACTACAACGGGAATGAAGAAGTGCAACGCGAGAGGCATGTTACTTATTGATTATCAGCGGGTTTCCATCGCCGTGCACATATTGCATAACTGTGTACTAACTCATTAATATCTCGCCAGCACTATTTTTGGGACTATTGTTTCGAGCATACGGATACTTTTGCATCTGGGGCTGAAAATTCACTTTATCCGAGATTTTGCTTGCTATTCACTTACATTGGAGCCATGTTCTGGGTTGGCGGTAACTGCATACTCAACATTGTTTCATGGCGAGTTCAAAAGACAGGAAATCGGTGCACACGTCGTTTGGCATTCTGCCGTTCGTCGCTTCTCTCATTTCAACTATCTGCTCGATGGTGGTTTCTGCCATATGGCTTAACGTTTCGCGTAGCGATTGCGGTGAAGACCCAGCTCCCTCAGCAATCATTGAACGAAAAAGATTTGAGGCTTTGACTGCCACATCAAATGCGATTCGCCCATCCATCGAGTAGTCCATCTAGTGCGTCGATTCGATGTTAGATGATCGAGAACCGCCTTGATATCGTTCGCTTTTGGCTCAGTAAGATAAGCAGCAGGATCGTGTGGCTTGTCGCTCTTTCCGTCGCCTCGGGCGTCGACAAGGATGAGTTGGTATTCGTCCTTAAGATCATCGACGATTCCCAACCGACTCGATGCCTTGGAGTTTCCGGTTGTTCCGTGCATCAGCATTAGTGGATGACCTTTGCCCTCAACTTTAAACTAAATTTTTACTCCATCGTTATCTACATAGGGCAATTCGACGTCCTTCTAGGCCTACACGGTAATGCCGACATCTTTGCACCAATTCGCCGCCAATGCGCAGATGTGTAAGCCATTCATAATTTCCATCTCAACATAGGCAATTGTTCGATTTTCCGTGACGACGCGCCGTGTTTTGAATTGAGCGACAAACCCTGTTGAATTACAGAACAAATGTTCTATAATTCAATTCCCAGCCGGTAATTCGTTCTTGGAAATCACTTAGGAACACACCGGCAGGATTAATAGCCGAACCCGGTTCGTCTCGCCCGTAGCGACATTTTGATGACGCTGATTGATTCCTTCTACGACCTATTTCGGCGACCAATTTCAGGCCGCATCCGCCATCACCCAAAGCGCCATATAGCTATTTAAATGAAACGACCTCCCCAACAAGTTAATTCCCTCACCTCGCAGCCAACCATGCAACGAGCGACAAGTCAGCGCGCCAATAAACAGAGTGCGAACAATCACGCCCAGAAGAGCCATCCATCACCCCAGCCAAAAACTACCGATATCTCAGAAAACACGCCACTGGCACCCAAGGCACTTGCTTGTTTGCGGATTCCTAATTTCCCTTGGCAAGTTGAAGTTGCGAGAAAGCCAGAGCTGCACGATCGCTCGGCGATCATCGCTGGCGAGGCGCTCGACCTTGGCGAAGAACTAACCAGCATGGCCAATAGTTCAGGTGCATCCGGCACAAAAGCAAGCTCGAAATCCTCCAAGAAGAACAGCGCCTCGCTTTCAGCACGCGTCGTTCTCGCTGCATCGCCCAATCTCACCGATGTCATGCCCGGAATGCCGCTTTCGGAAGCGACATCACGTCACCGCGGTGTGCTCATCATCGAAGCAGATACTCCACTTTACGCCCTGGTATTCGACGAGATCATCGAAAATCTTGAACAACTAGTGCCCGATATCGAAGCTGCTGCTCTCGGCCTCGCATACGTCGGAATATGGGGGCTCGAAAGTCTTTATGGAGACGATGCGCATGTCGTCAGACTGCTTGCGGGAGCAGTCGACGGTTTTGATCTGCGCATCGGAGTTGGGGATAACAAATGGCTTGCTTACGCGGCTTCGCTTTTGAGTCAATCGAACAGCGGCAGGAAAGTAACTGGCGAACCAGGCAGATTCCTCGATCAATTCCCGGTCGACTCGCTCCCGCTCCCCTATCAACTCATCAAGAAACTTCATGCTTTTGGATTAACGACGATGGGGCACATTGCCGATATTCAGCGGGGTCCGATTGAAGCGCAGTTCGGTCAGGCAGGCGGTACGGCGTGGGATTTGGCGAACGGCATAGATCATCGACCACTCATGCCAAAACGAAGCGTGTTAGGCGTATCAGAGTATCTGGATTTCCCCGCCCCGACAGCGAGTATGGCAACCATCTTCCCCGCTATCGAAAGCCTGTTGAATCGTGCGTATGGGCGGTCGCAACTTTCACGTCGTTTTGCTCGACAGGCGAGGATTCAATCGCAGGTTTTCCAACATGCTCCGTGGACTATGAGGGTGGCGTTCAAAGATCCCGCAGGCAACAAAAACCAAGCATTATTTGCAATCAAATCGAAGCTCGATATGGCTGTTATTCCGGGGCCGCTCGAAGACATGCGCATAACGCTGTCGGGCATTACCGGTGAGGCAGGCAGGCAGGAGTCGATGTGGAAAGAAGTGAAGCGGGATACCGATTTGCAAGAGACGATTAGCCAGCTTCGATCCCGGCTCAGAGTTGCACCACCTATCTACCAGGTGAGAGAACTCGATCCGTGGTCGAGAATCCCAGAGCGCCGATATGCATTGGTCCAGATGAGCAGCTCGGGCGGCGAAGATACAGATGCGAAGCCTGGTCAAGTCGTTCGAGGAAGCTCGGAGCTAACGAAGGGAAAGAAAGTTGGCTAACCTACGCTCTGCCAGTCCTATTAACTCCGGCGGAATCAAACCGTTAAACGCCCCGCGAACTGTTTATGTTCGTACCGATTCAGCGGGCAACCCAACTTCGATCCAAGTACCACCTGCTATCGGCTCACCCCGCTACCGCCGAAATCACCGCGGCAACCCACACCCCAACCCTCTCACTACGAGGGATATGGGACATGATCGTCCCAAAGCCGAAGAGCAGCCAACCCTGCTTTCCGACGGCAAGTGGACGTTAGTCGCCGAGATAGACGATATATGGAAGATAAACGATGAGTGGTGGCGCGGACCAGATGAGGAGATTGCCCGGCTTTACTACGTACTCCGACTCGGAAGTGGACAAAAGCTATCCATTTACCTCGATCTAGCGACCAATATCTGGTATCGACAGGCAGGCTAACACCAACTAACAATCTGAGAATTTAACTCGATGATGACCTTCATCGGACGCACGCCACTACCGGGACCCAATGACCAATCTACAGTTGATGAAATAAAAGAAACCGCATCGGCCGGACCACACTAGCGGGAGTAACGAGAAGTGGTTGTGAATAGATCTTCAGAAATAAACACCAGACTGGACGAACAGCTGCACGAAAATCACAAATCGGTTACCCAAAATAATTTTGCAGAGGGCAGCACTACCGCCTACGCCGAACTCCACACCCACAGCAACTACTCGTTCCAAGAAGGTGCATCAGAAGCATGGGATTTACTGCTTACTGCCAAGCAGCTACAACTGCACGCCCTCGCTATTACCGATCACGACAACGTAAGCGGAGTAATGGAATTTGCGCAGGCTGCAAAAGAACTCGGCATTAAGCCAATCATCGGTATCGAACTCACTCTCGCACATGGACTCGATGACCCAGACGACACTGAGTACGAGCCAGCCAAACGTCCGCACATAACTCTGCTTGCAGAAACTGCTGTCGGCTATAAAAATATCTCGCTGCTAACCACTCACGCCCACATCGATGCAGAAGAACGAAACGACCCGCATCTCGACCCCGCACTCCTTGCCGATCATGCTGAAGGAGTTATCTGTCTTTCCGGGTGTCGAAGGGGAGAGATATCTAAGGTCGTCTCCAACGGCGACATCGCATCAGCCCAACATGCCGCCAAAAAATATATCGAGATATACGGCAAGGAAAATTTCTTCCTTGAGCTACAGCAAAACCTCGTGATGGGCGACGTCCAGCGAAACCGAAGCATGGCGGTAATTGCACGGGAATTAGGAATTGGGATCGTCGCCACAAACAACGCCCACTACCACGTTCGAGACCGTCATCGCCTGAACGATGCACTCGTTGCGATCAAGAACAACAAATCTCTGGAAGCAAGCCACCGGGAACGCCGACCCAATGATCAGTTTTTTCTAAAGTCACCATCCGAAATGGGCGTGCTATTCACTGAGCACCCTGAAGCAATAACGAACACGCTGAAGATCGCCGATCGCTGTGAATTCGATATCACTTCCGATGCCATCTATGATTTCCCTTCATACGATTTCCTCCCACCTGGGCATACAGAATCGAGTTACCTAAGGAAGATTTGCGAAGAGGCGGCTGTGCGTAGATACGGCAGTGTTACGCCAGAGGTCACGGCTCGACTAGACAAGGAATTCGATCTTCTCGAAAGGCAGAGACTCGTTGGATTCCTACTGCAGTACTACGACATCATCCGCATCGCTCGTGAAGTGCAGGAAGATTTGGGGCTCGTCGAACCGGGACTAGATATCGAAGAGAACCCACCAGGCAGAGGGCGAGGGTCGTCGGTCTCACTCCTAATCGGCTATCTCACAGGGTTATCGCACATCGACCCACTTAAATTCGGACTCAGGCTTGATCGATTCCTTCCAGAAACTCTCGAAGGCGAAAAGCTATCTCCACCCGACATCGATCTCGACTTCCCACGCGAAATCCGTGCCGAGCTAATCCTCCGCATTCACGAACGCTGGGGCTACGAGCGCGCCGTGCTCACAGGAATGATTTCGACATACAAAATCCGTGGAGCCGTTCGTGATTTAGGTAAGGCGTTGGGCATTGCTGAAGACGATCTAAGTCGACTCAACAAACGACTCGACAGACACAGTTCAATTTCAGCTTTAGCCAAAGAAATGGCAGAGCTTCCCGAGTTCCGAGATAGAGTCGATGCGCCAGTTTGGCAGATGCTTATCGAACTTGCACAGCAGCTAAATCACTTCCCAAAGTACCTCGCACAACACCCCGGCGGCATGATCCTCTCGGCACGTCCACTCTCTGAAACAGTGCCGCTTCAACGCAGTGCTATAGATGGTCGGTACATCTGCCAATGGGATAAAAATGCCTCCGAAGACGCCGGATTCGTGAAGATAGACTTCCTCGCACTCGGGGCGTTATCACAACTTTCAGAATCGTTGGAACTCATTCGAAAACAGACCGAAGAAAGAGTCGATATATCTCGAATCGACTTCGAAGATCACGCCGTTTACACCGACATTCACAACGCCGACACCATCGGAGTATTTCAGATCGAATCGGCAGCACAAATGCAGACGGTCACCCGCCTTCGACCGCGCAATCTAACCGAAATGGCATGGGAGGTTGGCGCTGTTCGTCCCGGTGTTGGAGTGAACGACGGAGTGACGTTGCTGATACGCCGCCACATGGGCAAAGACCCCAACTGGAAGTTCGATCATCCGCTCGAAGAACCAGCACTGGGTCGAACTTATGGTGTGCCACTTTATCAGGATCAACTCGGCGAACTGGCGGTGCACGTCGGCGGCATGAGCGCAGTCGAGGGCGATCAAATGCGCAGGGCGTTCACTCGTAGAAACGACGAACGCCACATCGCACACTGGAAAGACAAGTTCATCACGGGAGCGCTCGCAAAAGGCGTTTCACCCGAAGCCGCAGAAAAGGTATTCGGTAAATTTCATGGCATGTACCAGTTTCCTGAAGCACACGCCTTCGCTTTTGGCGTAACGGCGTACCAAATGTCGTGGCTCAAACACTACTGGCCACTCGAATTTTTCGTGGGCATATTCAACAACCAACCAATGGGCTTCTACAATCTCGAAACGCTGAAAGAAGACGCTGTTCGGCACGGGGTTAAAGTGCTTGGACCTGACGTTAACCTCAGTGAAAAAAAAGCCGTTATCGAAAACGGTGCGCTGCGGATGGGTCTAACTCATGTGGCGAAGCTAAACACGGCCACGGCCGTTCCCCTTATTGAAGAACGAACGGTAAGTGGCGAGTTCGTTTCATTGGCAAATTTCATGTCGAGAACCCGAGTACAACAGGAAGTTCTCGATCTTCTATCGGCAGCAGGAGCACTCGATCGATTCGACAATATTGCCGATCCCGACCGTATTCCGCCAACTATCACCGATCGGCGTCATCTTCGCTGGGAGTCGGGTTTGCGCTATCGACCTCGTGGCGAGAAGAAAGACGGATCACGGCAACTAGCGTTCGAAATTCCGGTTGAGCAGGACATGATTGCGCTACCAAGCGAATCGGGGTGGGAGCGGATGATCGGCGAGTACTCGGCTACGGGTGTATATCCCCAGGGTCACATGATGGAGAAGATCAGGCCGCATTTGCCTTCAACGGTGATTCGCAGCGAAGAGGTTCGGAACTACGCCAATGGCGATCGAATTTCGGTAGCGGGTCTTGTGATCAGACGTCAGAAGCCGAACGGCAAGACGGTTTTCATCACGCTTGAAGATGAGTTCGGACATTCGCCTTTGATCATCTGGCCAACGATGTATCAACGATTCAAGCAACAGATCAAAGAGTCGCTATTGCTCGCCACAGGAACGGTCTCCCGGCGGGAAGGAACAATGAACATAGTCGTCGAGAACATCACTCCCATCGAGGAGTCGATCCCACAATTCCCTTCAAGAGACTGGGGTTAGAAGTGGCAATCAGCGGACTAAGCAACGCAGCACTCGAATCAACGGCACCCGATCACTGCACACATATCGATATCCTGAATCAAGTTCACAATGAGGTTGAACATGAACCCAATTAGCATCATTGATGAGGATCCCGGTCTTAAAGAAAAATTGAGTCCCGCAGAATAAAAAAAGCAAAAGTAACAATCACCGAAACGAAAGATGTGCCGCTCGTCATCGATGGGCAAATCAATCTCATCGACTTTCGACGGGTTGAGATCGATAGCCACGGTAAGGATCGGTTGTGCGGAGGCGATTACTTTGCCAACAACCTAGTCAATTCGGGATACTTGCCTGACGTACCAACCATCAGCGGTGTCTTGCCATCGATATCGGCGAGATCGGTATTTGCTCCTGCGTTCAGCAACAGTTTCACGGCGTCGCCCTGACCACTTCGCATGGCGATGTTGAGGGGAATTCGACCGCTTCCAGTTGCACGATTCGGATCAGCTCCAGATTCGAGCAACAGCACTATCACATCGGTCACTTCTCGTACCAAAGCCCAGTGAAGACCCGTCCAACCCTTGAAGTCGATTTCGTCGATGTTGCTGGCATCAGCAATTCTCAGGAGAATTTCTTCTAGAGTAGCGCCATTGCATATCAAGTTCGGCAGTGTAGGTTCGGATCGATGGTTCGGAGCATTCATTGTTCGAAGATGATCACTTGATCAACCGAAGCTTTGTGTACCGTCCGCCTATGAGCCATTCACTGACATAGATGTTCCCATCATTGTCGGAAGTTATTCCATGCGGACTGTTGAACAGTCCCTCCACTAATCGAGAAGTTCGGCGAGGGATATAGTTTTCATCAGGCTCGTTCGGCCAAGCTGGCTCTTCGGACACAGCTGTGTTGTCACCGATGAAACCGATCAACTCATCGTTGGGCCCAACCACCGTCAAACGAGCATTCAATTCGCCTACGAGCAGATTCTGACCGTAGTTCGCAAATACCGTTGGACGATCGAAATAATCTGAGCCTATCGTGCGAATGTACTCGCCTTCCATATCGAAGACCTGCACACGCCCGTTCGCTCTGTCGGCGACAAGAAGTTCAGGCGTGCCCGAACGAGTGTCGATCCACAGCGAGTGCGGACAGTCGAAACGGCCCGAGCCTTTGCTTCCATCAATAGTCAGGAGGTACTCACCGTTCGAGTTGTATCGATGAACGAGGCTTTTTCCGTAACCGTCAGCCACCCAAATATCGCCGTTTCCGCCAAGATTTTCGTCAAAAGCAATGGCGCTTGTCGGTGAAAAGGCTTCGCCCATCAGGCCGGCATCAGTGGGCTCGAAAAGTTCCATTTCGACCAGACCTGACATCGAAACACGAACTACCTTGCCTTGCAGAGGATCGGGCATGTAGTCGTAATCGTGTTCGGGATCACGCTTGCGGCCGTTGTCGGCAATCCATATCGATTGCTTGAGACCGATAGTGCTCAACGTAAGTCCATGAGCCTCGATGACCGGAATCTTAAACGACCTAACGAGGTCTCCGTCTATCGCAAGAATCACGACGAGCGACTCGGCAGGATGAAACGTTACGACCTGACCTTCGTTGGAAAACGCCATTCCGTGGTGAGACCAGCCGCGAGTCAGTGATCCATCCGACGGAATTTCAGCCCAATCACCAAGCCATTCGAACTCGAAATCACCAACTGATACGTTCATGCCCAAACTCTCGATACTTCATCCGAATTCATCGTAAGTCAATCTCACGACCACTGATGCCAGCGGTCGATCAGGTAGGTTTTACTTTCTCGAAGTGAGACTTGCTCAGTTCTTCTTGAATTTCGAAAATCGAGCCCTTGTCTGCGGGTTTCGGTTCAGCGACTCGAACAGGAGCACCGTTGAATCGTGGCACGTTCCCGCCTACTCCCCGAAGCATGTCCGATTGCCACTTGTTCCAATCTCCGTATCCGCCAACCGGGAACGCGTCAGCGGCGGCGTACCCCATCAATAGCAAGCGACGGGCGTTGGCCGACATGTTTGGCTCGGATCCGTGAAGCGCTCGAACGTGGTGCAATGAAATATCACCTTCGTTCAGCAAAATCTGACCCGCAGTGTCTATATTGACATCCGACATCTGAACGGCTCCTACGAACACACCGTCTTCGTGATGATCGTAGGCGGGTCCTTTGTGGGAACCAGGCATCACCAGCAGGCACCCGTTTTCGACTGTCATGGCATCAATCGCAACACCAACTTCAAGAATGTCGTCGTTGCTTGCGGGGTAGAATCCCCAATCTGTGTGCCATTCAACCTGCGCCCCGCCACCCGGAGCCTTGTTATTCAGCTTGGTGTGGTGGTGACGAATATCGGAACCAATCAACTGCTCGATAATGTCGAGAAGCTTAGGATTACGCATCGCACGGTTATAGGCTTCGTGATGCAGGTGAGGGTTCTTGATTCTTCGTAGCTTGGGACTGCTCGCAGAGTGACCTGCTTTGATATCAACGTCGAAAATTTCGGTGTGTTGCGAAACCTCGGCCGATTTCTGCACGAACTCCTCGGTCACTTCTTGAAGTTCACGAACCTCAGCGGGCGTATAAACCTCACGAACGGCGATGTAGCCGTCTCGGTTGTACTGATCGATTTGATCCTGCGTCAGAATCTTCGCCATGTTTTCCCTCTTCGAAAACTACAAAAGAACAAGATGGCGAAAGTTTAGGCGCGCAAAGAGGTAGGGGCAAGGCGCCTAGCCCTTGTTGCAGTGAGAGAAAGTTGGGTTGACGGAGAATCCGAGGCACGAACGAGTGCCTTCGTAGTCTTCGGTTCCGCTTTGTCATGCTGAATTTGCTTCAGTATCTTAAGCTTTGTGCCGGCATCTTAGATTCAGATAAGAAAACGCTTAACTGAATCTAAGAATTACCAGCCTCGAAAGAGATTCTGAATCAAGTTCAAAATGACGATTAGCCTGACGTCCAAAGAGCAAGTGCCACTCGCACCTAGTCGTTCTGACCGCGTTTTGCCCAGTTGGCGTTTTCGAACATGTTTAACCCGGGGTCGGCAATGACTCCGGCTGATGTGTAGTTCGGTGGGTTCGCCTTGATGAAGTCCTCATCAAGCTCAATGCCCCAGCCTGGCTTGTCTGGCACAGGGAAGTAACCATCGACCACTTCCGGATAGCCAGTTCCTGCCTTCTTCACATGCGGATCGGCAAAGTCATTGAAGTGCTCAAGAATCTTGGCGTTTCGAAGCGTCAGGCACAGATGCAAGGCCGCCATCGTCGACACGATTCCACCGACATTGTGCGGTGCAACCATGATCGAGTAGGTTTCGGCAGTCGAGGCTATCTTCTTGGTCTCGAAAATTCCACCCGATTGCGTAATATCTGTCTGCAGAACGTCGACGTTCCCCGACCCCCAAATTTCCCGGAACTCAGGTGCGCCGTAAAGCCGTTCGCCAGTAGCGATCGGCAATGACGTGTGCTGCCTTACCGACTGCAATGCCGGAGTATCACCGGGTCGTACCGGTTCTTCTATCCAGCCGATGTTGTACTTCTCGATATGGCGAGCGATTTCACGCGCCTGCACTGGTGCGAATCGACCATGCATTTCGATCATTATCTGCGCCCGCGTACCGGCTACATTTGCCACTGCTTCGATCAAATCAAGCGAACGATAGAACTCCGGACGTTCAAGCTCCATATCGCCATTACCGAACGGATCGAATTTCATACCTCGGTAGCCGCGATCGACCACTTTTCGAGCAGATTCAGCAAACGCTTCAGGTGTACGTTCAACTGTGTACCAGCCGTTTGCGTAGGCAGGAATTTTCTCTTTGACCTGACCACCAAGCAGCTTGAATACAGGCTGACCAGTCTTCTTGCCGATGATGTCCCAGAATGCGAGTTCGACTAAAGCCAAGCCCGTGTAAACAACTTCGCCCGGCTTTCCGAAGTCCAACAGAGTCATGCGACGGTAGAGTGCTTCGATGTCGAATGGGTCATGACCGATGAAGTGACGTTGAGCGTCTTTTAGATACTCGATGACCGTATGGGTTTTACCCAGAACACGTGCTTCACCAATACCGATAATTCCTTCGTCGGTTTCGATGATGCAGTAGGTAAGGTTTCGCCAGGGAGTACCCAGCACCAGTGTTCGGAATCCAGTGGTCTTCATACTTCTCTCGTTTTTATTTTTCCAATGTTTATGTTTAAGGAGTGAGCGACGATACGCTTGCGAACTTCGATCAGCTCATTGTAAGGGCAACGGACCTCGCTAGATAATTACAATTCGCCAGATCGTTACTCCGGCGGTGTGAAATCGTAAGACTCGCCGCCAGAGCCATCAAACAAAAACGATGCCGATTCCCAAGGTTTTTCGCGGCCGAAGTACTGATCTTCGCCGGGCATCCATTCTTCAATCCATTTCGCACGCATTGCTTCACCGTCGCGTGCGACAGCCCGTTCAAGTCGAAGCTCACGTGTGCAATCGACCCATATCGATATCTTCCAGTACTCGAGTAGATCAGCCCGTAGTGTGGTGACACCTTCAACAATCGCTATACGGGTGGACGGGATTTCGAACCACTCGCCCAGAGTGTCCGTTAGCCAGTCATATCGTTGATGTTTCGACGTAATGCCAACGAGCAGCGGCTTTAGCGCTCGTTCGGAGAACGTACTCAGTTGCCAGTTCGAATCGTTGCTCCAGTCGGCAAAATCATCGAGGTGAATCAAAGGAACACCACCAAGGGCTACTGCAAGATTCTTCGCAAGAGTCGATTTACCCGAGCCACCGCCACCGTCAATTCCAATCAAAATCGGTGAATTCGCATTGACCGAAATCTCTCGACGCACTGCGTTGAGGATCATTTCGAATGAAGAATATGTTTGTGCGTTCATCGACATGTCGGTAACTCTATGTGCCAATGAACAACCTCGCCAATCTTTCCCGGCACTCATTAGTCTCAGGACTCTGGTAAATTTCTGCCATCAAAAACGAAACGCCCACCGGAGAACACCATGCCTCTTCACCCACAAGTACAAGCACTGATGGATCGCCGCACCGCTCTTGGCTTCCCTGACAACCGTGATATCACACCCACGAAAGCCCGCGCTAATGCCACAGCAGGACGTATTGCGATTCCCTCCGTTCAAGAACCTGTCGGAGAAATAACCGAGCGAACGATTCCGGGGGCCGCTGACGAAATTCCGATTCGCATTTATCGACCAACCACTGAAGGGCCACACCCGCTAATCATGCTGTTCCACGGCGGCGGTTGGGTGATCGGCGATCTAGACAGCGAGGATTCGACTTCACGAGGTCTGGTAAATCGAGTCAATGCCGTACTGATTTCTGTCGATTACAGGATGGCTCCTGAAGACAGATTCCCTGCTGCCCCCGAGGATTGCTACGCAGCGACCGTTTGGGCAGTCAAGCACGCCGATGAACTTGGAGTTGATGCTTCGAATCTTGCGGTTGCCGGTACATCTGCCGGTGGAAATCTTTCGGCAGCGGTCGCTCTCATGGCTCGTGATAGGGGAGGCCCAACCATCAAGCACCAAGTGCTGTTCTGCCCGGTGATCGACCGTAGCTTCAATCGCCCTTCGTGTATAGCTAACGCAGAAGGTTTCGGACTAACGACAGAGGGAATGGTTTGGTTCTGGGATCAATACATTGGTTCCGAGGAGGATGGTCATCACCCCTACGCTTCGGTGATCCGCGCAGAAGATCTATCAGGGCTTGCCGATGCTACGGTGATTGCCGCTGAGTATGATCCGCTCCTCGACGAAGCCTCCGATTACGCAGCAGCGCTTAAAGCAGCTGGCAACGACGTGACGTACACCGAATACCGGGGGATGACGCACGGATTTAACGGATCGTTTGGGCTGATCGACGATGCGGTAAAAGCCTGTGACGAAGCTTCGGCCGGAATACTACGATCGTTCGCTAAATAATTAAAAGACTCAGTCCAAACCACTGCATCCACAGGCACTAGCTGTGATGAAGAAATACACAACGTTCGGGATTCCTTACAACACTGAAATTCCGGCTCAGCAAGCTCGCATTAATGAAAATATCGGGTGGGCTGCGTTCGATCTTGAAAAAGAACACGTTACCTAGACTCATGAGTGAGTTATCGACGGCATAGATGACAATCTGAAGTTGCGAATATGCGACTCTGACGGCGGTGGTTCTCACTCTTTAGCCATGCTCTTTCACGGTGGTGTTTGGGTTGCCAGCGATGTAGATGCTGAAGACATGACCTCGCTAGGTCTGCCTCGGCAGGACGGCGCTGCCGTCCTGTCGGCCGACTACCGACTAGCACCTGAGACGAGATTCCCACGCTGATTGTAAGATTGCTATACACCAACGGTGTGGGCTGTTGAACACGCAAACGAACTAAACATAGGTCATTTCCAGATCGATTTCGATAGACCTAAGTACGATCACTGCCACTTTATATCGATCACCAGCAATAACCTCAACGAAAAAAGGGCGATCATGCACAATGCATGTTCGCCCTTTTTTCGCTGTTTTTTTAGAAGAGGTAACTAGTCCTTGTACTCCGAGAACTCGAGCCACTGCTGAGTCTTCACATCAAGCAGCACACTCTTGCCTTCATCGTTGTTGATCTGGCGAGCCTTCGTTAGTGCTCCGCCGATTTCAGAAGGATCAGTAATCTTGATACCTACACCACCGAGATCTTCGGCGATTCCAGCGTAGTTACCCCCCATGTTTCCGGCGTTGTACTCGCCCATTGCCGTTGGCAACGCACGGTTGTAGCCACCCATGGTTCCATTGTTCAGAAGAACAGTCGTGATAGGCGCACCGATTCGGTTAGCAGTTTCAAGATCGAGACCCGACATCCCAAACGCAGCGTCGCCCATGAAGTTGATACACATCTTTTCAGGGTGAGCGATTTTCGCACCGATCATCAACGGAATTCCGTATCCGAGGTGGGTGCTCTTGCCCCAGCCAATGTAGCTGTGAGGAACAGTAGCGGTGTAGAACGGCATTAGCTGATCGCGTGGATGACCAGCATCGTGAGTCACGATAGTCGTTTCGTGATCTACTACCTTGTTGATCTCGTTCACCAATCTGTAGGGATTGATCGGGTCCATGTCCGAATTGAGTAGAGCTGCCCAGTCGGTCATCCACTCTTTCTTGACCTCTGCGACAGCCTCTTGAGTCGACGAATCGGACTTACGCCCCTCTTCGCCGATCTCCGTCTTGATCTCATCTATCAGCATGCAGATCGTCTTGTTAGCGTCGCCAATCAGGCCAATATCGGTGGTGTATTCCTTATCGATATCATCGTAGTTGGCAGTCGAATGAATCAGAGTTTTTCCAGATGGAATATTGATTCCAAAGTTGGTTTTCGTGAGGCTTGCACCTATGGCCAACAACACATCGCTCGACTTCAACCACTCCCAAACGCCCTTCGGAGCCGACTTGTTCGCCGCACCCAAAGACAGCGGGTGACGTTCGTCGATCGCAGATTTACCCGGCATCGTGGTGATAACTGGGATTTGTGTTAGTTCAGCAAGCTCGGTCAACTTGGCTGCCGCACCTGCATAGAGCACTCCCTGCCCTGCCCAGATGACTGGCTTTTTGGCAGCGAGCAACTTCTTTACTGCTGCCCGTAAGTCAGATTTATCAGGAGCCGCAACGTATCGCTGAGGTGAGCGGAAATCGTCGAGGTTTGAGACCTCGTCCCCCATAACGTCTCGCTGCATTTCGAGCATCACAGGACCGGGTCGACCGTTCTTCATGATCGAAAGAGCTTGTCGCATCTGACCAGGAATACGCTCTGCGTGAGTAACCGACTGAGCCCATTTTGTGATGAATCGGAAATTATCTGGGCCTGAGAAGTTAGGTGAGGTTGGCGTCACACCAACACCCGGTCCGTCTGGAAGGAAAATGATCGGTACGCCCTCGGACGAAGCCTGTGCAATTCCACCGAATGCGTTCTCAATTCCAGGTCCACCTTGACAAGCGAATACACCGAATTTACCTTCGGTAGCCATCATTCGAGAGAAGCCGTCGGCAGCCATTATCCCGCCACGTTCCTGTCTGAATACAAACGGTTTGATTCCTTCTTTTGCAATGGCTTCGATCAACGGATTCGCAGGGAAGCATGCCATCCACTCGACACCCTCTTGCTTCAAGATTTTTGCAATTGCCTCATAACCGTTCATACGTTCGTTCCCCCGAATAGGTATCAGTTGTTTCGTTCGTAGTTTAATCGCTATAGAGGCTTCGATCAAAAGAGAACCTCTGGGAAAGACCCTGAGTGTAGCTCTACCGCATATTTGGCGCAATTTGAATTTTTCAACCATGAGAATCTGGGGAAACACATCGAATCGCGCACAGAATCTTCTAGGAATCGATTACTAGGCAGTGGGTAGAGTCTAAATATCTACTTTATTAGCGAAGGCAGTGACGAACCGAACTAGCGAAAACTAATCGGTCGTAGAAGCCCTCATAGCCCGTCTTGAACGCCGGGGAGATCGAACGAAAATGCCTGACCACAACACACCGATTCCAGAAGGTTCTGTCGGTACCGCAAACATCAAAGTAGTTGGTGTTGGTGGTGGCGGCCAGAACGCTGTTAACCGTATGTACCGAGAGCGAGTACCTGAGGTTGAATATATTTCAGTAAACACCGATTCACAGGCACTCGAGGCCGCATCGGTTCCCGTACGACTTCGAGTCGGCGACTCTACCGCTCGTGGCCTCGGCGTTGGTGGTGACCCATCAAAAGGTCGACAGTGTCACGAAGAAGATCGTGACGAAATCAAGGAAGTGCTTAAGGGCGCTGATCTTGTATTCGTAGCTGCCGGCATGGGTGGTGGAACTGGAACCGGGGGAGCACCAGTTGTTGCCGAAGTTGCCCAAAGCCTTGGTGCACTTACCGTCGGAGTCGTAACGAAGCCATTTGCATTCGAAGGCGCGGTTCGCAAGAAAAAAGCACTCGAGGGCATTGAGATGCTCCGCAAAGAAGTCGACACCCTAATCGTTATTCCTAACGACCGACTTCTCGCTATTTCCGACGAACAGCTCACGATGGACCGTGCATTCAAGCTGGCAGACGATGTTCTTCGCCAAGGCATCCAGTCGATCGCAGAACTAATTCTCGTCCCCGGTGAAATCAACCTTGACTTTGCCGATGTTCGAGCCATTATGGATAATGCCGGTCCTGCATGGATGGCTATCGGTAAAGGTACGGGCGAAAACCGAGCAATCGAAGCTGCAGAAGAAGCGATCAATTCGCCACTTCTAGAAGTCGAAATTGCAGGAGCCAAAGGTGTGATATTCAACATCACCGGTGGCACAGATCTTACGTTGGACGAAGTACAGCGTGCTTCAGAGGTGATCGCTTCGACAGTTCACCCAGACGCCAACATCATCTTCGGTACGGTTACCGACCCGAAGATGGAAAATGAAGTAAAACTCACGATCATCGCCACCGGATTCCCGGTTGCTGGTGAGCTTGAGGAAGAAGCCGAAACGGTTGCTCGAAAGGCACTCGAAGATCCTGCATCAATGGCAATTCCGCCATTCCTGCGACACCATCCGGCAGCGCGGACACGCTACCGAAACGGTGGGATGTATCGAGAGTCACAACGAGAAGAAACAGCTGTAATGGCCGACGACTAAGTGACAATGGCACGTTTTCTACACCAAGTTGAGCCAACATTAGTTTGTGAAACTAGACCGTAGACAGATCGAAATCACGACCAAGAGCCCGTTCGCATCTGACGGCAAACAAAACTCTTCATAAGGTCAAAAAAGTAGGGGCAGAATTTATTCCTGCCCCTACTGGTTTAAATACCAACACTTGGAGACAACCCCGGCAAACATCCTAGCTTGGCAGAGCATCCAGTGCTCGATTAGCAAGCGCACTGGGGCCTGCGTATCGGGTGTCGGCTACGACGTTGAATGCATCAGCGAGCTGCTGCATAATTTTTGCGGGAGCCGGTGCGACTCGATATCTGAACTTCTCGACTCGCTTCGAAATACGAAGTCCCAATGGTCCCGACTTAGCACGCTGCGCTGCGTTTTTCTGCGAGGCACCCATTTCGATTACACCAACCATCGTCCGGAAGTCGCACTCTGATCCGCCCTTGATGTAGCACTGGAGCGTCTTGGAAATATTCACAGCAGCCTCGATGTATAGCGGTTCGTCGTCTTCGAACACGCACACAAGCCCAGGCTTATCGCCCAGCATCCAAGTGCCTTCTTCGGTCAGCGCAGAGCCTTCTCCGTCCACCAAATCAGTGAACAGCGATTCCCATTTTCCAAGATGTGTAGGTGTGAAGTTTGACATCAAATTCTCTGGCGATCGAACTAGTAAGCTAACTGCATTCTAGTTGCGAATCGCCCGTTACGGAAATCTCATGTCTCATATTCCAATGAAAGTAACCAAGTCATCCCAAGACGAGCGCAACCAACGCGACTAATCCCATCACCTAGAACATTAGGGGGCACCACGGCGCCCGGACGGTCGCGAACATAGCATCAGCCAGCGTAATCGATCCCTCAGTGTTCTCTTCAACCCTGCCCGCTCGTTCCAAGTCCGTGAGCTTGGCGCCGCCAAGATATATCGTCGAAAGCGAAGCGGTAGTAAGCGTAATGTCGGCAGCCTTAGTAGTCGGAATACACGTAGCACCCTCAGGTCCACCCGCAAGCTCGAACCGACCACCCCATTCTGGAATAAAAGAATCTTCGACTTCCAATACCAATCTGCCCTCAGAAAGGTAAGTTCTGGTTGACAACGCCTCGGCAACGTCGAGTATTCGATACCAAACACCGTCATACGGCTTGCGCTCTAGCTGGCGTTGGTCGGCGAGCATCCAAGGAAGGCTATCGTCCGAAGGAGACCGCCAAGTGCTCAGTGTGTCGTACAAATCGATATTCAGAAGGTGATTCCAAAGAGCTGCGTGCGAAGCAGCGTTACTGTGAATCACCATGTCGGCATTCACCAAACCGTGCATCTGTTCGCCGAAAACGTGTAATTCTTTTAGCTGGTACATAGCGAAACCGAGCGGTTTACCGCCCTCTTCGTACACCACGATAAACGGTTTGCCCCAGCCATCGCCGCCACTCAGATCACTGAACATTCGATCCCAGCTGAGCGAGCCACGACGAGGAATACCGACGTTAGCATTTACGGCTGATTCCCAGGCGAAGGGAAGCTGTTTGCGCGCTTCGGCAGGATCGACGAACCGAATCTTGCCCGGCACTTCAGGTATGTTCTTGATCACGGCTTTACGGGTGTCGATCAAGAAATTCTCGTGCTGAATCGACATGCCGTATCCGAAACGACCGTAGATGATGCTTTCAGACGCCCAAAGCGATGCGACAGGCTGGCCTTTAGCTCGTTCCTGTTTCAGCAATCGTTTCATCATGTTCGTGAGCACACCTTGACGACGATGCGTAGTAGCAACCGTCACAGCAGTCACGCCTGCGTTCTTGATAATTGCCCCTCCCGGTACGGCAGATTCGAACGCTATTGCTCCAGACGTGCCTACGATTTCACCGCCGTCGAATGCTCCCATCGACTTGTCAGGAGTGAACGACTTGCGATCGAGCTCGTACAGATCGCGCCCCGGCTCATAGTGACCACCAAAACCCCGATCAATAGCCGTGGCAAAACGTCGGTGCTCAGCGGGGGTGAATTGTCGGTATTCGATAGTCATGGTGTGTTCGCTGAATCCTGAAGCCTAGAAGTAGTGCGCACACCACGGTGCTGAGTCGGTCGAAAACATGCCATGAAGCTTGGCGAGCGATCCGGTGCTAACTGTATCGATCCGCCCCGCTTCAACCAACGGCCCCGGTGTTGCTCCACCCATATAAATCGCTGATAGATCGGCAGGAGTCATAATGACGTCCGGCTTGTCGGTAGTTTTTTTGACCGAAGCCTGTGAATCATCGATCTCGAGCACATAGGTTCCGGCAACAGCTGGTTGATGATCCGATACCAATCCGATCTTCAGCTGACCATCAGCATTGTACGTACGAGCTTCAAGTGCCTTTGGAATGTCCAACAGGCGAACCCAAAGCGCATCGTGCGACGTTCGATCCAAACGACGAGGATCGGAAAGCATCCACCACAATGGATCATCCGCAGGTCGATTCGTAGCGGTGATTTTTCCGACAAGATCAAAATTCATCAGGAATCGCCACATCGTTGCATGAGCGGTATCTGTCACCGAAACTTGCTCGACTACTTCCAAAACTCCCATATCAGTATCGCCTTTGCGGCGCATCCGATAAGCAACGTAGCCCGTCTGCTCGCCGTCTTCTTCGCAGATAGCAAAGAACAACGCACTCGCTCCGTCACGAACGCGCTCTGCATCGAAGAGCTGGTATCGCCAGCGACCCGGGGTTCGATCGACCGATCCAGCCGTTTGCTCACGCATTTGCTCGTAAATACCCGGCAGCATCGCAGCCGCTTCATCGGCGTCGACAAAGTAGACATGCGCGCCTGACTCGTCATCGTCAGAGATCGGCGAATGCGAGAACGATCCGAAGCTGGGGTCGATTTCCCAATCGTAGGAATTTACCGCAAGACCGTAATCGAATCGGCTATACAGATGAGATTGCGATGCCCAAAGCCCTGATACGATATCACCGAGTTCTCGCGATTCATCGTGAATCTGCTTCATCATGCGCGAGAAGGCGCCCTGCCTTCGGTGAGTCACCGAAGTGGTCATATAAGCCACGCCAGCCATCGGAATCACCGCTCCACCGGGAACGGTCAGCGAATACGAATCAGCGCCACCCGTTCCAACGATTCGTTCAGACCCAGTGTCAATAGCCGCAACCAGTCGATCAAGCTCGGCACGATCGTTACGCAGACGCGTAATATCCTCGGGGTGGACATGTATGCCAAACCCTTGGCGAACGGCCTTGCGCCATTCGACGAAGTTTTTTTCTGTTACTGAACGTAATTCGATAGTCATGAGAAATGCAATGCGAGTGAAAAAATCACCGGACAACGTATGCTACGTGCTACATCCCAACCGAGCCACCTAACTCAATAACAAAAAACTGCTAGCTAACCAAAAGGTATTCACTGAATGTCCGCTCTTCTCGAAGACAAAATCGTCCTAATAACCGGCGCCAGTTCTGGCATCGGGCGTGAAACGGCGAAAGTTATGGCCGCCCACGGTGCGAAGATCGTCGCCGCAGCTCGCCGAGAGAACGAGCTTGCCGAAACGGTGAAGATGATCGAATCGGCAGGTGGCACAGCGACCTATGTAGTCACCGACATTTCGGTTGGCTCACAAGTTGAACGTGCAATTCAGCACGCAGTGTCGACCTACGGTGGGCTAAATGCAGCGTTCAATAACGCTGGAATTCTCGAAATAGCAGGACATCTTCACGAAGTCGACGAAGACGATTTCGTGAAGATCATCAACGTAAACCTCAAAGGTGCGTTCTTGAGCATGAAGTACGAAATTGGCTACATGATCGAAAACGGTGGTGGCTCGATCGTCAACGATTCGTCGTACATGGGTCTTAATGGCGGAACGGGTCGACAACCCGCGTATACAGCGAGCAAGCACGGCGTTATCGGCCTGACTAAAGCGGCATCTCGAGACTACGCTCGCAAGGGCATTCGGGTGAACGCTGTCTGTCCCGGTGTGATCGACACGGCGATGATGCACGGACTCGACCGAAACGGCGATCCAGCCACCCGCACCAAGATGGAATCATGGGTGCCAATGAATCGATATGGCGCACCCCAGGAAGTCGGTGAAGTCGTCGCATTCCTATGCTCCGATTCAGCCAGTTACATTACCGGCCAAGCAATCCCCATCGATGGCGGCGTGACTTCGTAAGTAGCGTCAATCTGAACACACTCGACGTTGTCATGCTGAACTCGGAGCACTGCGTCTCGTCAGCTTCACAAATAAAACGACTCAGGCAGGGCTAACCCACCTGAGTCGTAATTCATACCAATTTTGAGAACGGATCCTGAATCTAGTTCAGGATGACAATGTGGGTGTTTCACGAACACAATCAAATTTAAATTGACCCGAAGCCTTATCGCCCGGATTCAACCAACCGTTAGCGATCTCTCAGAAAAAGTGGCAATGCCACCTACCGAGTCCACTGTGCCTTGTACGGTGCTGGTTGAGCGTCGGTAGCCTCTGGTTCACGAACTGTGCCTTCTCGCCACGACTCTACCGGGACCCATCCGAGAAGTTTCTCGGCCTTAGTAATCGATAGAGGGCTTCTGAATCCTTCAATGGGCTCACGTAGCTTCACGTCAGGATGAACCTCATTGATCGCATCCATAGTAGGAATATCCAATACCGTGTCGGTTGCATTAATAAAGAAAGCCTCGGCGCCCCCGAACTCCTTCTCGATAGTCAAACGACAAGCCCGAGCGGCGTCGTGTCGACCCACCCAGCTCCAGAACCCACCAGCGGCGCGTCCACTGGCGGAAGTCTTGTCACCCGATTCCAAATGTCCTTCAGCGGTCGCAGGATCCCATAGTGCGTGGAAACGCATATTAGCGATCTGAACCTTGCCTTCACGACGTCGTACAAACGCTTCGGCCATCTCTTCGCCGAGCCACTTCGACTGCGAGTAGGCATCTTCGACACGGGTTGGGTGGTTTTCATCGACCGGATAATATTCAGGTGTGTAGACCTTTTGTCCCCAGCCAGCACCGACTGCGTTGACCGAAGAAGCCATGCAAATGCGCTCAATGCCGTGAATCTCGGCTGCTTCGAGCACGTTCCAGTTCGACAGCATGTTGATGCGGAACAGCTTGTGCTCGGCATCCTTGTTCGGAGCCGGAATAGCCGCCATGTGTACTACAGCGTTGGCACCTGTAAGGGCACTGACCACTTCACCAAAGTCAGTTACATCAACGTCCCACCACTGGGCGGCGTTCGAAAGAGAGCCGGACCGTGGTGGCACTGAGTCGACGTTGTAAACTTCGTATCCCTTAGATGCGAATTCGGCGATTATGTACTCGCCCGCTCGCCCCGATCCACCTGTAACAACTACCTTCTCTGCCATTCAATTCTCCATGCTAACTGCGGCACGATCGGTGCCAACAATAAAAATTCTGAGAACCAGTATGAACCGAGAAAAAGTGTTATGTGTCGCGCAGAGAATAAGTTGAACTGCTGACATTCTGAACTTGACTCAGTACCACGTTCAAATGGCGTTATCGGGGCAAATGAGGCGATTCTTAGTTTCGCTGAATCGCCTCATTTCATGTTGGTCAAGATTGATTCTGAATCAAATTCAGAATGGCAACGTTGGTAGCGGTCGTTCATGTGCTGTCCTGAGCTATAACGAGTAGTATCTCTCTTATGACATCACTTGAAGGAAAAACAGCACTCGTAACCGGTGCTTCCAAAGGCATCGGCAGAGCAATAGCGCTTGCATTCGGCGAGGCAGGGGCGAACGTCGTTGCCACAGCTCGCACGCAAAGTGAAATCGATGAAATAACCAAAGCCATAACTTCGCAAGGAAGTCAGGCACTAGGCGTTATCGCCGATCTCGGTGTCGAATCCGATATCTACGAACTTGCTGATACAGCGACTCAAGCGTTCAGTGCAATCGACATTCTAGTGAACAACGCGGCAATCATTCATCCACGTATTGCAGTTGCCGATTTTGACCCGGATTTATGGCGCGATGTCCTCAACGTGAATCTCACCGGTGCGTTTCTCATCACGCAAAGATTACTGCCGGGGATGATCGATCGCGGCTATGGCAAGATCATCAACATCTCGTCTATTGGCGGACGTAAGGGTGGTGCTGGTCGAGGTGCTTATCGAGTGACCAAAGCCGGACTCATCAGCCTTACAGAAACACTTGCCGCTGAACTCTATGAATTCGGAATAAACGTGAATGCCATCTGTCCCGGCGGAACCGACACCGAGGGATTTAGGGAAGCTTTCAACACGAAAGGGCGATCAGAAAATCCTAAGTTGATGGACCCTGCCGAAATCGCAGAAGTTGCGCTGTTCCTAGCATCAGACGCCAGCTCGTCAATCACGGGCACAGCGATCGACTCCTTCGGTGGCTCGAACCCGTTGTTCGGGTAGAACGAACGAGCTGCAAATCCAATCTTCGTGGAAAACGTTCGACCGTTACCTAACCCATAGACCGATTCACATTGCCATCGCTACCGAGCAGCAAATCATCCTCAGCAAACCGCTCAACCCTGAACGGGTGGACGTCGATCATGTCGGTCGCACCATCGACCACCAAGTCGCTTATGATCTTCCCGATACCCGGACTCAGCTTGAAGCCGTGACCGCTAAAGCCCGCACCGACAAATAGCCCGTCCACAGCCTGAACACTCCCGAACGCTGGCTGGAAGTCAGGTGAACAGTCATAAACACCGGTGTAGCCCTGCATTTTCGACGCCAGTTCCTGACCCGGAAAACGACGAGCGAATCGTTCCATCAGGCTAATCTCTTCGTCGAGCTGAGGAGCCTTCGCAGCTTCGACCTCGTCATCGACCGGACCCTTCTGCGGGTCGTGCTCACCCAACAACGCCAACGTGCCACGCTCGGGTCGATAGTACGCACCGGCAACACGATCAGATACCACCGGATGAATATCGCCAAAATCAGGTGTTCGCTCGACCACGGAAATCGCGTGACGAACCGGCGTTATCGGCAAATCGCCCCCAAGTGGAGCCAACAAAGCGCTCGTTCTAAATCCTGCCTCAACAACAACGGTTCCCGCTGAAATAATGCCCTCGGAAGTTTCGACTCCGGTAACGCGTCCGCCTTCAGAAGTCACGCCGAGCACTTCAGGACCGATTCGAACGTCTACCCCAAGATCACGCGCTGCGTCTATAAACGAATTGGCTACTGTGGATCCATCGGCGTGACCTGAATTTGGCTCCCACGCCCCAGCCGCAACATCGTCGCGAACTAAACGTGGCTCGATTTCACCGACTTCATCAACCGATATATATCGAGCGTCAATGCCGAGTCGCTGCTGCATTTCGACAACGTCGCGACCGTGGGCAACCTCGTCCTCAGGAAACAGCACCAAGAATCCGACCTGACGAAATCCGCTTTCGCCAACGCCAACAATGTTCTTCCAGTCGCCGTACATCTCACGACCGTACATCGTGACCTTCACTAGAGATTCCAGCGAGTAGTGCATGCGCACAATCGCACTGGACCATCCGCTAGCTCCCGAGGCGATACCGTCTTTCTCGATGAGAACGATCTTGCCAGCGCCTCGCTTTGCGAGATGCCACGCGGTTGACGCGCCATGAACGCCTCCGCCAACAACAACGATGTCTGCCGTATCTGCCATCGAATCCGATCTCCTGAAGGGCGCTCGCAAGCGCCAATCGATAAGTCATATGTAGCCAGTTTCTAATTTGTCACTACTTTGACACAAGAAACCGCCCAACAACAGGGGTACGCCAATCACCAAAGCCGTCGCGTGCTAGTAATATTTGCCGCATCAGCAGTTACGAGTGCGTTCAGCGCTACCAAATTACCAATAAGAAAGTTCAGATTTAAACGATGGTTCTCGAGAAGCTAAAGCATGTCCCCGATCCCACCTTCGTTCGGCAGGAGCCGCTTACTGAGTTCATAACGAACCTGTTCACAGCTACTGGAATGCTAGACGGCGAAGCTCGCCTTTGTGCCGACGTTTTAGTCGATGCCGACATGAACGGTATCGACACTCACGGCGTTTGCTACAACCTCGACCTGCACTATCTGACCGGACTGATGAACGGCTACATCAACCCAACGCCTAACGTTCAGGTCACTTACGAAACACCTGGAACAGCCGTGATCGATGCCGACAGAGGCATGGCGATGATCGCCAGTGTGAAGGCGATGGAACTCGCAATCGAAAAGGCAAAGACCACCGGAATGGCTTCTGTGGCTGTGAAGAATTCTTCGCACTACGGTGCTGCCGGGTACTACGCTCGACTCGCCCTGAAGCACGACATGATCGGCTACACGATGTCTTCGGGTGGTGGCCGTGTGATCATTCCGATGAACGCTCGATATCCGTGGATGGGCACAAACCCTATGGCGTTCGCAGCTCCGGCTCGCGAAGAGCCTCCGTTCGTTATCGATATGGCTTCTTCGATGACCTCGTACGGGAAGGTTTCGATCGCTCAGGCGTTTGGGGTCGATATTCCTGAAGGATGGGCGCAGGACGCCAATGGCAAGCCTGTAACCGATATTTCAAAGCGAGGTGAAGCGATTGGTCAGCCGCCACTAGGTGGCAAGTACGATACAGGCGCTCACAAGGGCACTGGGATCGGTGTTATGGCTGATGTTCTTGGTGGAATTCTGCCGGGTGAACGACTTTCGGGTCTGATGATGGATAACCCTAAGGGCGGACGTTTCTGCCACTACTTCCAGGCGACTCGCATTGATGGTTTTAGGCCCGCCGACGAGTTCAAGTCAGACATGGACGAAATGCTCAAATCGTTCCGTGCGCAGGAGCCTTCACCCCAAGCTGCTGGCGACGTCATGTACCCCGGCTACCCCGATTCGAAGTACGTTACGAAACGCGAAAAAGAGGGAATTCCTCTACCTCGCCACACGGTCAACTACTTCAAGAAAATGGCAGACACGTTGAACGTCGATTATTCGATTTAGGTGGCCCATCCTAACCCTTTATCCCACCCTATCATGAAGAATTTAGTTCAGTATCTATCGGGCAAAACCACCTCAAAACAAACGAGGTAAATAGTCAGATTTGGACTTAAAAACAATAGCCCCCGGTTTTGGCGGGGGCTATTCACGTGAGTGGTGTCTCGCCGCGAGGCGGACTATAAGCCGAGTCCTGTACTAACTCCGCAATAAAGCGAAACCAGCGACGGTCATCCATCTAGGCCTGCAGTTGCCTACAGGCTCAAGCAACCAACCCGGAAGCTCCCCGAATCCGGTCATAGCTTCCCTATTTGGTCTTGCACCGAGTGAGGTTTACCTTGCCCCGAATGTCGCCATTCGAGCGGTGCGCTCTTACCGCACCGTTTCATCCTTACCGATCGCCGAAACGAAAGGCGGTTTATTTTCTGTTGCACTTTCTGTCGGGTCGCCCCGCCCTGCCGTTAGCAGGCACTCTGATTCATGAGGTGCTCGGACTTTCCTCCCCTGCATCGAAACACAGCGGCGACCGTCCGTCCCCCTCGCGACATTGTTAAGGGTACTAGGTTTAGTTTAGAAACAGGCGAAATTTACTCGATGTGATCCTGAGGTTCTTGAAGGGCGACAGGTTGAATGATTTCCGAGCAAGCTCCCGCGACTGCGCCAACCCCTATGCGTGCTCCGCCAACCACGGTAGTACCACTGGCAGCATAAGTTCAGGGAACTCTCGGTTGATGTTGTGACCTGCCCCAACGATCTTCTTCATCGTGAAAGTGTCGTTTTCAGGGATCATCCCACCGATGTGATCGTCAGGCAGAATTCCGCCGGCGTCAGGATCGGCTTGAAGCAGCAGGACTGGCACTTTGATAGCGGCAAGTAATGCCGCCGGATCATCGAATCCCCCATAGGTACCACTAACTACCCCTCGAAGAATGTCGGCGTCCATCTGAAGTAAACATTCAGCCTTCCACTCTGCGAAATACTCCGGCTGACCAGGGCTTCCCGCTTGCAAGTGCGGAGCCATCTCTTCGACGGATAGTCCCTGCTCGATCAATCCAAGATGTACTTGAAAAGTATTCACAGTCGGGCTGCTATCAGTACGTACAGGGCGCGTCTTGCCAAACACTGCGGGATCTTCAAGCACTAAAGCCTTCAGGTTCGCAGGAGGATCGTTCGTCATGGCTACCGAGTTTCCGCCGCCCATCGAATGACCCCAAACAACCGTTGATTCTTCACAAACATTCTCCATCATGAATCGAATATCACGGGCGTGATCGAAACGGTCGTAAGCCCCCGGAGTATGGCCTGAGAAACCGTGCCCTCGTTGATCCATCGTGATTATTCGATAGTCCCCAATCAATTCATCGATCACCCGTAAGAAACCGTCACGCCTACTCGTTACGCCATGACACAGCAGCAGTGTGGGGCCGTTATCGGGTCCAACCGAATAACCAATCTGAACTTCGCCAGTGTTAATCGTGTGGTCGGTAAATCGGTTCAGTAGAAGTGGCATTTGTCCGTGTTCTCCGGTGGGTTTAGAGGAGCAGGATACCCCTGACCAATAATTTACTCTCCGGCGACTGCGCGTCAAACCGGGTCCATGAAATAGCAACGTCATGATTTAGATCAAAGCGTCGGCTTTCCCACGCTAATGAAGTCTCCAACCCAACGCAACATCAACGCTGCAATTGGAGGGGAAGATCCTAGAAATTATTTCAGGATGACATTGGCAATTACAGGCTGATTCGAACGAACGAATCCAGTAGAACAATCAGTCCCCTTCCGGATGGAAGGACTAGGGTCAGCATAACTGCGACGCGGAGCAAAATCCTCCGACGACGATCGCTACTAACGCAAATGCGGAATTACGTCGGGCGGAATTACGCCTAACTTGCCAGCTTGGTAGTCAGCAAACGCTTGTTGAAGCTCTTCTTGCGTGTTCATGACGAACGGACCGTACCAAGCAACAGGCTCTCGAATCGGCTGACCACCAAGAAGTAGAATTTCCAAATCAGGCGTCTTACTGTCCTGCTCTTCATCAGCAGAAATCACTATCGAATCGCCTTCGCCAAACACCGCAGCCTGCCCCAGGTGAATACCGTTTTTGTTAGGACCAACCGTACCATTACCCGCAAGCACATAAGCCAAGGCGTTGTACTGAGGATTCCACAGCAGTTCCAGCTGCGCCCCCGGACTAATCGTCGCGTGTACATACGTGATCGGCGAGTAAGTAATGCCGGGACCATCGTGACCGTCAAGCGATCCAGCGATTACCCGCAGTAGAGCTCCACCATCGTGTGAACTTAGCAACGATAAGTTCGTTCGTGAGATATCCTGATAGCGGGGCTTTGCCCACTTCTTATCACGCGGCAAGTTAACCCAAAGTTGAGTACCGTGAACCGTTCCACCACTGATGACAATCTCCTCGGTCGGAACTTCGATGTGAAGAATCCCGGCCCCGGCAGTCATCCACTGCGTGTCGCCATCGCTAATAACACCGCCACCACCCTCAGAATCACGATGCTTGAATTCGCCTTCGATCATGTAAGTGACTGTTTCGAATCCACGATGAGGATGCCAAGGCGTGCCCTTCGCCTCCCCAGCGCGCCACTCGTTCTCACCCATCTGGTCGAGCATGATGAACGGATCGAGGTACTGCTGCGAAATTCCGCTGAACCCACGTCGCACAGGGAAGCCCTCACCTTCGAATCCTGACGGGGCGGTCGTGATCGTCACGACCGGCCGGACTTTACTGTCGTCAGCGGGACGCGACACTCGATCCAAAGCAATAATATTGTCGACCGTTACTGCGGGCATGATTTTCTCCAGAACCAGAATCATCAAAATATATGGAGCGATCAAAAGGACTTACTTATAGTAAGCTAATTACAACAAGTTAGCAATATCTGAGAAAACTACGATGCAGGTGGGGTACGCAGGTATACGAGTCGTTTAGAAGCTTCGTAATTCACCGAGAGCCAGCTAAATTCGGGGAAGCACTTCGACTTGATCTTCGCCAACGATTACTCGTTCGACTACTGCGGCTACAGCAGTCTTGGCTGTGCCGATTTCATCGCTTTGAATATCGGCAAGTAGTTGGTCGACATCGATCTTTTCGGCAGACTCTGCACCCGAGCTAGAGCGTGACTGCTCTAATCGCTCCAATGGCGCTGCTAGGTCCTTCAATGTGCCGTACGCCGACGCCACCGCCCTTACCGCCCGAGTGAACTCACGTTCGGCATCTGCGATCTCTTCAGCAACTGAATCAACGATCATTGGTTTCAACTTATTCTGAATCCGTCGTCCCCATCCACCAATATTAGCCAGAACCGATGCTTCGAGTTCGTCAGCATGCCACGTTGCGTGACGTGCAACATCCTCTGTTCGCTCTCGGCGAGCGTCTCGTGAAGGACACTCGTAGTATCGGTACGATTTCGATGTTGATGTACCATCAGTTCGTTTCCAACTTCTACGCCGCGTGAGCCCTGACAAACCACGACCGCACAAGTCGCAACGTGCAATTCCACCAAGTAGGTACGGCGGCTCGGTTGCCCGACGCCGTACGGGCTTACGTGTTTTGGTCACGGCTTCAGCACGATTAAATATTTCGCGTTCAATCAGTGGTTCATGGCTTCCGGCGATTCGAACGCCGTACCGGCTGTACGTACCAAGATAGGTGCGATTCTTAATAATTCCGGAAATCGCTAAGGGCGACCAAGGTCGTCCGGTGCGAGTCAAAAGCCCACGATCATTCAGCGAACGTGCAATTGCGCGGAGACCGGGACCGCCCTTAGGTTTTGAATCTTCCGTATGCCACGGGCCCGCGTAGGTTTCGAAAATTTCTTTTACAATTTCGGATTCTGCCGGTACCGGCTTCATCAGACCGTCACTACCTGCCACATATCCGTACGGGGTTCGACCGAGTACTTCCCCTCTCGAAGCTTTCGCAACGATAGCGTCACGAATCCGTGCCTGTCGCTGAGGTGATCGTCCACCGAGCCCTAGTAGCTGCTCTCCGCTTTGGAGTGCGTCGGGACGATCGGGGTCGGTACATCGAACTTCAGTGTCGATTAGATTAAGTTCGAGAAGTCTGGAAACCAGCGTTTCGAGATCTTCTGCGATGTGAGTCGCATCTGGCACTAGCACCAGCGCCAACCTGGCATTTGGTCCCGTGAACGATGCGAGCATCTGGCGATATCGATCGTGCCGGGCATCGAAGTCGTTTAGTGCTTCGTCTTCTTCCGGCTCAAACCAGTTATCCAACTGATGAGAATTTCGCTGGCAGTACAGTTCGATCTCAGCGCGAGGATGCAGTCGACTCGATGAATCAAAAACGTCGCCGGATCCATGACCTGAGTCTGAATCGTTTAGGGACGCGATAGTGCTTTGAGCGGGTTCGCTATGGAATCCGACTGCCCGCAATTAATTCTCGGTTAGGAGAGCCCTGCCACAACTGCAGGGAATTGGGCCATCGGCAGCTCGGAGTCGGGTTAGTTCGCCGACCGGCAGTCGAACGGCACAGCCTTGGCAAACACCACGATCAACTTGAACGATGGCAATCCCACGGTTCGAGCGGAATAGACGTGTGTATCGAGCAAGATGATCGTCCGGAATCAGAGCAGCTTCGTCGTTACGAACTTGAAGCATTTCGTTGAATGCAGTGCCCCTCTTCGCTTTTTCCGAGCGAAGTTCAACTAGTCGTGTTTTCCACGTTTTTTCTTTGGTCTCAAGCTCGGCTGTCAGATCTGCAAATTGTTGCCGGTGGTGCTCTGCGGCAACTTGCGCCGGAGCGATTGCCTCTTCAACCTGTGCAAGTTTTCGTCGAGCAACAGAGTGCTCAGTTTCAATCGCAGTTAGCTCCCGCACGTTAGTGATTGCCCCGCCGTAGAGTCGAGTTTCCAGCTCAGCGACCTCATTCCTTAGCACTGCTAAATCGGATTCGAGCCGTGCCGTCTCTACTTTTGCTTCGAGCTCTCTAACTCGGGTCTTATCGCAAATTTCACGAAGTTCGGGCAAGCCGCCTTCGGAGTCTAATTCTGTCTGAACCTCGCGATATTCGCGGCGTCTTAACGCTAAAGATTGATCGGTGCCTTGAAGAGAAAGAAGAGATTGTGCAATTGTCACGTAGCAATCCTGAAGTCAGAACGATGTCTAAATTGTGCGGTAGCGTTATTTGAATTCTAGACCTATCAGTTTCGGTGTCAAATTCGTATGAGCCATCTTCACCCCAAAAAAGCGGCAACTCAGCACCGGAAATGTGTATGCTCGATACATAGCTTTGTAGTCAACTACGATTGAATCAGTTCTTTTTGGAGAATCGCTTGGCCGATACCGACAGATCCTATTTGCTCCCACCGTTTTTGAAAAGCCGCGCGCGAACACGTATTGTCTGCACCATTGGACCCGCCACCGGCACATTATCTCGAATAAAACGGCTGATTCGGTCGGGCATGTCTGTCGGTCGACTAAACCTTAGCCACGGTAATTCTTCCGATCATGACGGCTACGTAAAGATTCTTCGCCAAGCCGCTGAGGAAATGGGCGTAGCAGTCGGAATCCTCGCCGACCTGCCTGGCCCAAAATATCGTGTGGGCGACATGGCAGAACCCGAAATTACGCTAACGACCGGTCAACGTTTTATCCTTCTACGCACCCCATGTGATGGAAACACTGAACGCGCCAGCGTTTGGCCGCTAGGTTTGCATAACGACATCAAAAAAGGTTCACTGGTTCTGATCGACGAAGGATCAGTCGAACTACGTGTCGATTCAATCGATGAAGAATCGATTTACTGCCGTGTCACACGCGGCGGAATAATGAAGCCAAACAAGGCAGTCACTGCCCCCGGCAACACAACCACAGTCGACTACTTCACCCCCGAAACAGAAGAAGCGCTCGCATGGGTTGAATCATCCGACATCGATTTCGTTGGCCTCTCATACGTTCGAAATGGCGAAGACGTTGTACGAGTTCGGTCGCAGCTCAGCGCAGCTGGAAAAACTCCCCAGCTGGTTGCAAAAATTGAAATTCAGCAAGCTGTCGACAATCTTGTAGATATCTTGGATAAATCCGATGCTGTCATGGTCGCCCGTGGCGATCTTGGTGTCGAACTTCCATTCGAACGCGTGCCATCGGTGCAAAAGCAAATCATTCGAATGGCAAACGAAATCGGGAAGCCGGTTATCACTGCCACACAGATGATGGAATCGATGATCGAGGCACCAATGCCGACTCGAGCTGAAGTTACCGATGTTTACAACGCGGTTCGTGATGGAACAGACGCGATCATGCTTTCAGCCGAAACTTCGGTAGGAAAATACCCGTACCGAGCGGTTCAGGCGATGACGAAAATTGCAAAACGAGCTGAACGCTACCTCGAACATCCCAAATTGGCTGGTCGAAGACGCGACGCTGCTTCCAAAGGCGGCCTCCCTGTCGATGACGCCATCGCCGACGTAGCGGCAGTTACCGCAAGCAGCCTCAACGCCAAGGCCATCGTCGCTTTCACTACCTCGGGTAGCACTGCCGCACGTGTCGCCGCTTATCGCCCTGTAACACCGCTCCTGGCGCTTACGCCAAATATCGGTGCCGGAGCAAAACTTGCGCTGCGGTGGGGTGTAATCCCGGTTGCAGTCAAAGTGCACGACAACATCCAAGCCATGTTCGCTGAAGCTTCGAATCTCGCCATCGAAACGAAAATCGCTAAAGAAGGCGATACGATTGTCGCGGTTGCAGGCTTACCAATTGGAGTTTCCGGAACAACCAACATGCTACGCGTGATAACGCTTCCTGAACCCGTTAGTCACGGCTAGCACTTATCGAAACCGGCCGATAGCATTTCTTCCGACTAATCTTCGCCCCCCGGCCTAGGCTTCTTTGCCGCTTCTTCGATTTTCTCTCGAAGCCCTTCGATCTCTGCTAGATCAGACGGTTCGGCGCCGTAGCAAGCGGCATTGAATCGGGCGGTCACCGCGCCAATAGGCGCACCCGGCAGGAACACTGCCAGAGCTTGTACCCTTTCGTTCGGAGTGACGTTGGGATCGAAGACCATCCCGCGTTTGATTGCGTGGGTCAGAGTATCGAAATAAAGCAAAAACGCCTCGGAAATCCCACTGTCACCTTCCGGCCATTTCCACAACGACCGATTATTTCCGCCGCGCATCCAACTAGGCACCAAACTAGACAAAAGCTTCATCATGTCGGCACGAGCGTCGGCATCACCGCGAATCGACTCTCGTTCATCTTCATCTTCCGATGAACTGCGGGATGTGTAACGCTTGTATGCGAACACAAGAACGAAGAACAGCACCACAAGTAACAAAATTGACAGTGGCCATCGCAGCGCCTCAACAGCAAAATCAGATGCGCTTTCCACTCGTTCTAACGCCGGATTTTCCAGTTCTTCTGAGAATTGCCCAGGAGCGTCTCGTTCTATCGGCTCTTCCTCGTCATTTACTAAGCTCTGCAGCCACAAAATCGCGTTGAACAGCGCTGTCATGATCCATTCGATCGGATATCGAAGAATCCACAAAAGCGCATCAATAAACGCCGCCCAAACGTTGAAGGCTCCACGAACGCCGAGGTTTCCATATCGGCCTGTCAGTAAAGCTCCGACAACTCCAATACCGAGAATTCCGCCAACCGATATTGCGATAACTGCCGGCCACGAAGCCTGCCCTGTATCACCCGATTGTGGAAGTCGTGATGCTGCCATGCCAATAAGGGCGGACCCGAAGAACGGGAACAGCAAGGAGGCGATTCCAATATCGGATCGGATGGCACTCATCTCGATCAACAGACCAAACGCGATAAACGCAGTACCGAGTTTAAACGCCGTGCTGAGTCGGCGAGCTATCCCGCCACTTGCAAGAATATTTTGGGAGCGATACCAAAGCCAGCTAGCGGCAATCACACCGATCAGTACATCTGCAACACCTTCACCACCATAAGTGCCGCCAAACGTATCGATGGGCCAAGCTATTTTGAACGACCATGAATCAGTCACCGTCGCTGTCGCAAGTGCCAGATATACGGCGATCAACGCGACCACCGCTTGGTACATGGCCATTGTTGTTGAATCGCCCTTGGCGCCACCGAACAGCCACGCCGTCACCACTCCAACACCCATCAATGCAACCAGTGACGACCACGGCAACGGAGAGCCACCCAGTCCGAGCATCCCACCGATCATTGCGATCAGAGAAAACCACCAAATGCTCTCGATAATTACGAGAGCACCATACGAAACAGCAACGTAATTACGCTTCATATCGCACTTCGATTCAGCGAGCCAGATTCCACTGGTATTTCGTCCCAGCTAGACCTGATCTTTTGCGGACGTTGAAAATCTGTGGGACCCGACGTGGGATTCGTATCGAGGAACATCGAACGACCATCGCGTACTTCGAAATCTGGATAATCAGGCGGTTCTTCCCGTCCCGTGTGAAGAATAATTACAGGATGACCAGTTCGCTTCAGCCCCATCAGATAGTTCATAGTCCGCGGGTGGTAGATTCCTCCTACGAGGATCAAAGTTGCTCCAGAAGGTATTGCCCCGCGCTTGCTTCTAGCGAGTTCATCCAGGCTACGAACACCGATCGGATGAACCATCGCAAGTGATTCCAGCAACATTGTTAGTTGGGCTGCTCCCGTTCCCGGTGTCACCACAGAGTGCGATCCGCTTGAGGAACTAACTCCATTGGTTACGAGCCCAACCTTGTAACCAAGATCAAGAGCGTGATTCGCTATCGATGCAGCTGCCGTCATCGTGCCCTCAAGCACGTCCGATCGGTAGCCTTCCCACGGAACGTCGGTCGTAACAGCTTCAGCAAAAATTACCGCATGTTCAGACACACTTGGGTCGAACTGCCTTACGAACATATCGCCTCGACGAGCAGTGGTTTTCCAATCGATATTTTTGATCGGATCACCAGGCCGATACTCCCGAACTCCTGCAGGACGTGACGGATCGTCCCATAGGCGTATACGCGACACCGAATCACCTATCGGTCGTCGAGCCTTTAGTGCAAAGCCAGGCAATGCCTTAATCGTTGGGTAAACGAATATAGACCAGGCTGTGTGATCGAGAGTCGCCTCTGCGGGATACAAGCCAAAAAGGTCACCACTGCGAAGCCGGGTCTTACCAAGTCGATACGAACCTCTTGCAAGCGCTGTGAGCTTCCGCTTCACCCTCACTCTTTCGTATCCTCCAAGCGAGGTCATTGCCGAGATCTCAGCACCGCCCAGATACGCCTGTTCGACCGCCTTGTTGCCTTCGATCAACAGACCCCGTGGCACATACTCGTTGATCTCCAACCATGGCACCGGCAACGGCTTATGGTTTTCGATTGTGAACGTTATTTCGATTTCATCATCTTGGAATGCATGATCGACCGAAGCCGTTCGATCGATGGTTATTTCCTCAAGCGAAAGTGCAGCCCACACTCTGGAAACAATTGCAATAACGAACGCCAAGGCGCCAACGGCGCTAATCAACGTTTCGTGAGTAACTGCCCCGACGATGACTACAATGATGAGAAGTATCACGAACAGTTCGCCAAGAGGGTTCAGCGAGGTCGCACGTGAAGCTTTGAGCGATGGACTTCGATACCGGGCTTCCAGTCCTTTCGCCATCCAAAGGGGGTGCATGCCCATTATTCTCGCTCGATCGGAACCGGAGTCGCCTCGACGATATCGCCGATAATCTGGGCTGTTGCCTGCCCCCGCAGTTGAGTAGTCGTCTCAGCGAGAAGTCGATGTGCCAACACAGGCACAGCAAGATTTTTTACATCATCAGGCAGCACATATGAACGGCCCTTCATCGCAGCCCTACCCTGTGCAGCGTGTTGCAAAGCCAAAGAAGCTCGTGGGCTAGCGCCAAGGCGCAACGCAGTACTTTTTCGAGTAGCTGCAACGATATCGAGCAGATAGTTGCGAACGGTGTCGTTCACAGTCACATTATCGACAGTGTTTCGGGCTACTACTAGATCAGTCGCAGTAGCCGAAGGCGTTATCGCATCAGGATCTTCACCAAATCGGAATCGATCGAGCATCGAAGATTCTTCATCACGATCAGGGTAGCCAAGCGAGGCTCGAACCATGAACCGATCTAATTGCGCCTCTGGCAATGGAAAAGTACCTTCCATTTCGACCGGATTAAGGGTCGCCATGACAATGAACGGATCAGGAAGCGCAGTCGTCACACCGTCGATCGAAGCCTGGCGTTCCTGCATCGCTTCGAGCAAGGCTGACTGAGTTCGAGGAGTAGCACGGTTGATCTCATCAGCGAGGAGAATTTGCGAGAAAACCGGACCCGCCCTGAATTCGAATTCGCCCTTGGCAGCGTTATAGAAATTCACCCCAAGAACGTCACCGGGTACTAGATCTGGAGTAAATTGAATTCGGCCAAATTGGCAATCGAGCGTTGAAGCCAGAGCCTTTGCCAATGTTGTTTTGCCTGTACCCGGGACGTCTTCAAGAAGCACGTGCCCGCGGCATAGCAGCGCCAAAATAGCGATATCGATCGTTTCAGATTTACCAACGATTACTTGCTGCACCGACTCACGAATGTTAGTTGCTAGCGTCTGTACCGCAGACACGTCAATTGATGTTGTAGTTTCAGACACTCTGGTTTGACTCTCAATCGTCAACTGTTTCTCCGAGTCTCGCATCTACGAGACATATTGGAGCAGTAGTCTACCCCGCTCTATCAAGCTAGGTAAAAGTTCCAGCGCAAATTTCTAGCGGCGATTCATGATTCGAATTGTCCGTCGCAACACCAATGTTGAAATGGCGGAACAACGCCATTTTCCGAGACATCAAACTTTACAGTGACGGATTACGTAGAAGTTCCGTCACCCCTAGCCGTTTCGCACAACATCTAGCGATTCTCCAAGTACAATTCACTTCGTTCGAAGATGACCTCGCGAGGATTAGGATTATTCGTGATGAACACCTTACCTACGCGCCGAGCGAGTGCAAGAATGTCCCACTCACGACCTGCCCACCGACCTTCGATAATATCGACCTGAATAGCGACCGATCCCCAATCGAGAAACGATATTGTCGGTGATATCTCGACTCGCCAATCGGCTACATTACCGCTTTCACCTTGGTCGTCCAAAATAATGCCGTTCGCACAGAGATGAATCGATGACCCATCGTCGGAGTTCGGATTGATCATCGTAGTGTTCGCTAAAAACCTGGTCCAACCTTCGAAAATAATTTTGTCCTCTGGGCGTTATTCAACTAATTCGGGATCAAGTTCCAGCGGGAATACCGGCGGCCCAACTTCGGGTTCGAAAACCTCTGGAGTCGGTGTTGCAGTGTTCATAGGCAGCGGCGTAACTGTAATCCGAACGAATGACTGTGGAGCGGTAGTCGGTGCAAGAGTCGGCTTAGGAGCAGCACCCAGACCGTCATCACCACATCCAGCGACGAACACAGGGGTGACTGCCAGCGATATAGCCCCCAGCAGCCCTAACCGGTTCAAATATATGCGTTTAAACAACGACGACTGTATTTGTAAGAGTTCCGATCTTGTCGATAGTAATGTGCACGACATCTCCAGCAGCCAGAGTGAACTCAGGCGGCGGAATAGTTCCAGTTCCCGTCATCACCGATGTACCGTCTGGAATCG
>Ga0209043_1000059_pt1 | contig 66795 bp, 63 predicted proteins | sample SaaInlV_100m_DNA_3_FD_184654 | JGI IMG/M metagenome (GOLD analysis project Ga0209043, IMG submission 184654) | Marine microbial communities from expanding oxygen minimum zones in the Saanich Inlet - SI037_S4LV_100m_DNA (SPAdes) (version 2) | ecosystem: Environmental > Aquatic > Marine >... | reverse complement strand
CAAGACGCCATCGCCACCCCTCTTTCGAATGACTAATATCCAAGCAAGCGGTTCACCAAATTCCGAACTGAACAACGGCATCGAACAAATTGCCGAGATCGTCAGAGAATCCAGCTACGTCGTTGGAATGACCGGAGCGGGCATGTCGGTCGAAAGCGGAATACCACCGTTTCGAGGAGTCGACGGTCTTTGGACCAAGTACGGCGCTCCAAAAATGGACGGCTATTCGCAGTTCAAAAAAGATCCTACTGGCTGGTGGAATCGTCGAACGAACGAAAAGATCGACGATCACATAATCGAACTACGAGACGCGCTCGCAACTGCTGAACCGCACGCTGGTCATTACGCCCTCGCAGAATTAGAGAAAATCGGCTCGATGCAATCGCTGGTCACGCAAAACATCGATGCACTCGATGAAAAAGCCGGACTCGAAAATCTAATCGAAATCCACGGTAATCGAACAAAGCTCCGCTGTATCGAATGTGGAGATCGCGAGTCGCTAGGCGATTTCGTTCCGTTGTTCGCTCCCGACCCGTGCAAAAAGTGCGATGGACTAGTCAAGTTCGACACCGTGATGTTTGGCGAACCTATACCTAGCGACGTGATGGCCTCTGCCCGAGCGGAAATCGACAAAGCCGACTGCGTACTGGCAATCGGCACCTCTGCCACCGTTCGACCTGCTAGCGGGCTGCTGTGGATCGCTGAGGCATCGGGCGCAACTATTATCGAGATCAACCCCACCGAAACGAAACTTACGTCGATTTGTAAGGTATCTTTGCGCTCGACCGCGGGAGAAGCACTGCCAATGCTGCTTCAATCGCTCTCAGCCTGATCTAAAAACAGCCTGTTAGAAACGAATCAAGAATTTCGAAATGACCACTTCGCTCGACAACGCGCTTAAAAATGAAATCGCCAACTACACGGCGGCCAATCCTAAATCGGCAGAGTTGCACGAAAAAGCAACACAGTTCATGCCCGGCGGCGACACTCGAAATTCGATCTACTGGGATCCGTTCCCGCTCTACATCACCGACGGAACAGGCACGACCCTGATCGACGCCGATGACAACAAACGAACCGACTTTGTAAACAACATGACGACGCTGATACTTGGGCACCGACCGCCAGAGGTCATTAGCGCCGTCGCCGAGCAGATCAACCACGGGCTATCGTTCCCAGCACCAAGCCCTTCAGTCGTAAAGTGGGCTGAACTACTTTGCGAACGTGTTCCTTCACTCAATAAGGTCAGATTCGTCAACACCGGCACTGAAGCGACTCTCAATGCCATTCGTGCTGCACGCGCGTTTACGGGGAAGCAGAAATTGGTGAAGTGCGAAGGCGCCTACCACGGCAACCATGATGCGATTCAGATCAGCGTTGTGCCACCGCTCGACCAAGCCGGCGATGCCGAATCGCCCGAGGCGATAAAGGCTTTCCCGGGTATTTCTAGAACCTCGATCGACGATATTTTTATTGCACCGTTCAACAACATCGTTTCGGCTGAACGAATAATTCGCGAACATGCGGATGAGCTAGCAGCAGTAATCGTTGAGCCTGTAAACGGTCAATGCGGAATGGTGCCCGGCACCCCAGAATTTCTTGAAGGCCTTCGCCGAGTAACTAAAGAGCTCGGAATCGTACTGATATTCGACGAAGTGATCGCGTTCCGAATCGCCTATGGCGGTGCGCAAGATTATTACGGAATCACGCCCGACCTAACCTGCTTCGGCAAAGTAATTGGCGGGGGAATGCCAGTAGGTGCATTCGGTGGCAGAGAAGACATCATGTCGATGTGGGATCCAACAAACGGCGGTGCGACTGTTCAACACGCCGGGACGTTTAACGGAAACCCGATGACCGCTGCTGCAGGAGTTGCAACTTTAGAAAATTTAACTCCAGATAAGTTTGAATATCTAGATAATTTGGGGGAATCGCTTCGTTCGAAGCTACGTGCATTATTCACTGAATTAGAAGTGCCAATGGGTGTGACTGGCGTTGCGTCGTTATTCGCCCTTCAATTCACTTCGACGGAAGTAACCGACTACAGATCATTCGCTACCAACGACAAGAAGCTGCTTAACATGATGTTCATCGGCCTACTTAACGAAGGATTCTTGATGTCGAATCGTTGCGCCGGAAACGTTTCGACTGTGCATACCGAAGACGATGTCGATGCACTCGTTACCGCTGTTCGAAACGTGCTCGCCAGAATCGGTTACGCCTAGTCTAGTACCGCAGGCTGGAATCCTCAGCCGAATCTATGTCGTCTTCCATGCGAAGTTCGTCGTTGATCTCAATTGGATCATCGAGATCTAAATCACCGATTTTCTTCCGAAGATACGAAGCGAAGGAAGCGATTCGAGCCTGATCTGGCGAACGCTTCGTTTCTCTCACCAGCACTACAACTTCTGAATCAGTCAACTTGGCAGCGAACACTTCGTATTTGTTACCACCAGTGATCGTTTTAGTAAGTCGGGTGGCTATACGAACCTAAGGGGTTCCAACGTATTCGCTAGTATGAGTAGCAACTGAAACGATTGTAGAGTCGATCACCAACTTTAACTTGTCACCGGGAGAAACGGCTGCAAGAACTTCTGGTGAAGCAACTTTTTTCAATTACGAAACGGTTGCGACTGCAGGGTCTGAAATGAACAATACAGAACTGATTGCAGCCTCTCCTGATGTCCGTCGGAAGATTCAATTTGAGTTGAGATTCGACAAACGTTCGAGCTGTCTCGTAACTACTCGATTATGCAGATCTATCGCAAGAGCTCTTTCAAGCGACACTCGGGGGTCTTTGTACTTGCTAAGTTCTAGATAAGCCTTACCAAGTCGATTCCAACAGCGCTGGTTGTTGGAATCGATATCTACGCCGCGGATGTTCACATCGATTGCGTCGTCCCAGCGTCCAGCTAGAGGTTGCCCGATAGCTTCTTCTTCAATGGTCTTGAATAAGCATGGGCTTGCAAATGATTGGCTTTGAATAACTTGTGCCCATGGTGTGGAGCGTACAGCCATCACTAAACCGGCATTCCAGTCGAGCTATCTATGACAAGTCATACAAAACGGCTTTAATTAGCCGCGAATGCGCATCCAGGAAAGCGCAAAAAAAGCTTCGACGACGATACCTAAGGACATTTTGGATTTACCTGCCGTTCGCTCCATAAAGACATACGGCTGCTCAATAACATCCATGCCAGCCTGCTGACATCGGTAAGCAACTTCCGCTTGGAACCCAAATCCTGAGAGAGTAAGTCGATCAATACCAATCAATTCAAGGGTTTTTCGTTGAAACCCCTTGAATCCTGATGTAGTGTCTTTCACTTTCAACCCAAGTATCGTGCGAATACCGATATTACCCCAGTAGCTGATCTGCCTACGCCCCCAGCTCCATTCAGGATCGACACCACCGCCGCTCACATAGCGAGAAGCAATTACCACATCTGCGTTGCCGAGTTCTCCGATAAGCCCATCTAAGACTTCGGGTGGATGTGAAAGATCCGCGTCCATCTGGACGATTCGATCTGCACCGGCATCGAGCGCAATCTGGAACCCAGCCGTATAGGCAGTACCAAGCCCTTGCTTACCCTCACGATGCAGAACGATGAACACTCCATCGAACTCGTCGGCGAGTCGATCGGCAATATCGCCGGTTCCATCAGGAGATCCATCATCGACGACAACAAAACCGAGCCCAGTGATGTTCTGATTGATGACCTTTTCGATCAAAACTGGCAATGTTTCCGCTTCGTTGTAGGTCGGAACAACAATGGCAACCTTCAGTGGATTTTTAGAACTATCGTTCATTTGCACGTCTCTACGGTCACCCTGAAAAATCCAACTTCATTGATTTGTGCTCAACCATAATGCAGGAATCCATTATCACTTTGATCCCAGCATCAGATACGATTTCTGCCGCTTCTTCGTCGACTATCCCTTGCTGAAGCCACATTACCTTCACTCCGGCTTCCACTACATCACCCGCTAGGGGTAGAACTTGCGACGATCTCCTGAAAACATCCACAATATCGACCTTTTCGGGAAGATCGGCGACTGAGTCGTAAACCTTCAAGCCGTTCCAAGTATCGAGGCTGGGATTCACTGGGTAGATCGTGTAACCCTCGCGCTGCAGGTATTCAGAAACATACTTACTCGCCCGTGTCTCACGTTGGGAAATACCTACCACGGCGATAGTTTTTGAATCTCGAAGTATGCCGCGTATTTCGTTTCTCGAAGGGTTTGAAAAAATATTCATGCCTCTCGCTTCTTCTCAACGACTCGGTACTTCCTCATCAAGTTATTTACTCCCACACGCGCCACATCCAAAACGGCGATAATTCCCTTTGAGAAAGTCATTTTCGAACCTTCACCGTAGTACCAATCGATAGGCACTTCACCTACTGAGAACTTTGCGTTCTTCGCCATCACAAGCAGTTCGACATCGAACGCCCAACCATCGAGTGATTGATGCGGGAATAGCTTCTGTGCCGATTCAGCAGAGAACAGCTTGAAACCGCACTGAGTGTCTTCTATACCTCGAATCGCAAGACCCTTGACAGCGAAGTTGAATAGCCTGCCTTTGATGTGTCGACTTCGGGGTTCATCGAACCGCCGAGCGCCAGGAGCTTCACGAGAGCCAATTGCGACATCGAACGGTGGATGCCCACCGCTATCGCCAAAGAAACGACCCAAATTATCGACAGGCATCGAAAGATCTGCATCGCAAAGGAACCGCCAATCGCCTGTCGCCTCGTCCATTCCACGGCGAACTGCAGCGCCTTTACCACCGTGAGGAGCGTCGATAAGACGAACGTGACTGTCAGAATTCGATATTTGAGAAACAATCTTGGCAGTCGAATCAGTTGAGCCATCGCTCACCACGATTAGCTCCCATGCACGATCTTTCACTTCAGCCGACCATATCGCCAGATACTCGACCAACGCCTTTACCGTCGACGCGATCCGAGCTTCCTCGTTGTAGGCGGGAATCACAACGCTCAAGTACGGGTGGGTCAAATTACGAATTCGTGGAAATATTGCTTCTGGTGTCTAATCGGAAGAGAGTCTACTCGGATTTTTCGAGTTCAAATGCATCGTGCAACGCTTTAACTGCTTTCTGAACCTGATCTCGATCAATGATCGTAGTGATCCGGATTTCAGATGTTGTGATCATATCGATATTCACACCAACTTCGGAAAGCGTCGAGAACATCCTTGCTGCGTATCCGGGGGCATTTTCCATACCCGTGCCAACAATACTCACTTTGGCGAGATCGGAACCAGTAACGACTTCGGCGTATTGGACAGTTGAATCGCGTCCAATCACTTCAGCCGCCCTGTCGACGCTTGCCTGAGCGACTGTGAATGTGAAATCGGTCGTGCCATCCGAACTGGCATTCTGAACGATAACGTCAACGCTTACGCCAGCATCGGCGAGTGGTTGCAGCAAGCCGGCAGCGACTCCGGGTCGATCAATAACCCCCCGAACGGTGATCTTGCCAACATTTCGGTCGATTGCGATTCCAGTTACCGCCTTGCGGACTTCCATTGTGTGCTCTCCTCCGTGTATAAGCGTTCCGGGTTCGTTCGAGAATGATGACGCCACGTAAACCGGCATATCGTAAACAGCGCCAAGTTCAATCGAACGCGGATTCATTTTGGCCCCAAGCACAGCCATTTCCAGCATTTCTTGAAAACCGATTTCAGAAAGTTTTCGCGCCCTATCGGTTAGTCGTGGGTCCGTTGTATATATGCCATCAACGTCAGTATAAATCTCACAGCGTTCCGCTTCAGAAGCAACCGCGAGAGCGACAGCTGTTGTGTCTGATCCACCTCTACCAAGAGTCGTTATATCGCCCGACTCCGCCAAGCCTTGAAAACCGGCAACAATGACGATTCTGTCGTTATCGAGCTCTCGTCGTAGGCGATCAGTGTTGATATCTGCGATTCGAGCGGATCCATGAACCATATCGGTCTTGATACCTGCCTGAATACCGCTCAGGCTAATTGCATCGTATCCGCGTGCTTTCAAGGCCATTGCCATCAGAGTCGAACTAACGAGCTCGCCTGTAGAGAGTAGGGTGTCCATCTCGCGGGCATCAGGAGTTTGACCGTTCGTAACGGCATCAGAAAGCGCAATGAGATCATCCGTAGAATCACCCATTGCTGAAACGACAACTATTACGTCAACGCCTTCGTCTTTACGAGCCTGAATACGAGCAGCTACGTTGTGAATATGTTCGGATGTGGCGAGCGAGCTCCCTCCATATTTTTGAACAATGACGGGACGTCGTTGAGATTCTTGAAAGATCGTCATGAACTCGAAACCACTGATGCGCCTTCGTGCGCAACACTAACGATCATCGGTTTGCCTTCGACACCCAATATACGGGCAGACTCAGCCATTTCGTAACTAATCGTCACTTCACGTCCGGTCGCCAATGCCAAAACAGTAGGCCCTGCACCCGAAAGGAAAGCACCATGAGCGCCCCCCTTCATTGCTGCCTCAATAAGCTGTGGCATGGCGGTAAACGCCTGCGCACGGTGAGGCTGGTGGAGTCGATCGTCAGTAGCGTACTTCAGCAACTCCAAACGACCTGATGAAAGTGCATTCACCAAAAGTGCAGCTCGGCCAATGTTGTAAACAGCATCGGTTCGGCTTATCTGATCTGGTAGTCGAGCTCTCGATTCGTGAGTGTTCATCTTCATTTCAGGAATAAACAGCACTGCGTACAGCTCTTCAGGAAGCTTAACCTGATCAACAATCCATTTATCAACCCCGTTCCGAACGCCAACAGTGCATCCACCGTAAATTGCTGGCGCAACGTTGTCGGGGTGGCCTTCGATATCGGCTGCCAAAACGGTTAGCTCTTCCTTCGAAAGATCAGCACCCGAAATAGCCGATCCGGCAACCAAGCCGCTCACGATCGCTGATGAACTACTACCCATCCCGCGTGAAAACGGAACCCGGTTGTGTTGTTCATATTTCAAGCCCGGAACAGGTTCGCCGATGTGGTTGAACACAGCCTCAACACCTGTAACTGCGAGGTTACGGGTATCTTTCGGTGCTAAATCCGCACCCTCTCCTGTCGATGAAACACTAAACTCTCCTCGGGTGATAGTGAGATCATTCCACACATCGAGAGCCATGCCGATGCTATCGAAACCGGGCCCGAGATTAGCTGTTGTTGCTGGAGCGCTTACTGTTACTGAGTTCAAATGCGTGATTACAAGAAAAGACTAAATATGTTGAATTATTGACCGTTGCCAGCGATCACACCTCGGCAGCGGATTCGCCAGTTCGAAAATCTACTTGTATTTCGAACCAATCTTGTAAGTATAATCTGCCGTCGTACATACCGACGCTATTTTAGTAATCCGTTTTTACCAACTAGCTCGCACATATCCAAAAAGCCAAAGTAAAGCAGCCCATCAACATGTCGAACATCGCAGTCATCCTCGGCCCTGATAATGAAGGAACTCAAATCCGATTCAAAGAAACATCGGAAGCTGCCGAAAAAGTTGGAGGGATCGATCTTCGATTCGTTGATAGCACACAGCCGTTCGACGATATTGTGGCGCAATGCAAAGGTGCGGTTGTACTACTGCCAACAGGTCACCTGAAGGGCATGGCGGAACTCGCTGAGAAGGTCGGAACGGTAAAACTGGTTCAGACATTCAGTGCCGGCACAGACTACATCGACAAGGCAGGACTCGCCGAGATGGGAGTCAATGTATCCAACAACGGTGGAGCGAACGCTGTAGCCGTTGCCGAGCACGCCATTGGCCTAATGTTCTCGACGAACCGCAAGCTCGACGTTCAGATCCAAAGCGTAAAGGACGGCACGTGGATGGCGGGCGTCGAAGGCGATCGAGCAGAATTCCACACACTCGTCGGTAAAAAAATCGGAATTGTGGGTCTAGGTCGCATCGGTTCACGGGTTGCCAAGCGACTCGCTGGGTGGGAGTGCGAGCTCGTCTATCATGATGTTGTTGAGCATGATGCAGAGTACGTTGCCGCAACCGGAGCGAAGAGAGTCGATTTCGACGAGCTAGTTTCAACCTGCGACATCATCACCCTCCACGTTCCGCTCGATCGAGTGACAGAGCACATCATGTCGGATCGTGAATTCGAAATGATGAAACCGACCGCTATCCTCATCAACACGTGCCGTGGCCCTGTAGTCGACGAATCAGCTCTAATTCGGGCACTCGAATCGAACAAGATATTCGCCGCAGGACTCGACGTTACAGAAATCGAACCGATCGAAGCCGACAACCCACTGCCAACCATGAGGAACGTCGTGGTCACACCGCACTTGGCGACTCGCGCAATTGAATCCGAATGGAACGCAGCTCAGTTTACAATGGAAAACGTAGGACGAGTAGTCGGAGGCGAAGACGCCGACTGGATCGTAAAACCAGTTTAGAGTGCTAGGTCTGCTAATTCGATGGTTCTCCCTCCGCCGAGAGCGAGCCAGGGGGAGGGTAGATTGCCGCTAAGAGCCGAGCCATATGATGACGAGCGCGGCTAACACGACACAGCTCAAGATTTCCTCTACTATCCAACCCCTCGGCACCAGATCCCTCGGCTGCCGCTCGGGACACGCATTCACACAGCAACCTCACTCCAACCGTCGCTATAATTTAAAATCCCGACATGTCGGGGTGTGGCGCAGCTCGGTAGCGCGCTTCGTTCGGGACGAAGAGGTCCTCGGTTCAAATCCGAGCACCCCGACCACATATCGCAAACAAAAGTCTCAGTTGGACGAATTCCATGTGGGGCTTTTTTTGTTCCAGTTCATAAAACGAAATTAACCGTGTGTACAGATATAATGCTGTCGAAAATTACTTTGAAGAACTTCGGAATTATTAGTCCTTTGCACTCCACACGTCGCATACTTCCACTTACCGCACTAGCCCTCTTCGCCGTCGCGCTAACCGCTTGTGGATCTGGCGACGATTCCGAGTCACAAATCAATGATTTTGCAAAGATAACCCCCACAGAAAAAATATTCTCAATAGAGGATTTTCAGAAGATCAGATTCAAAACCTCGAATGAATACGATGTTGAAGAACTAACCGGGGTCATAAGCGCGTGGAACGGTTTCTGGACACCATCGGGAACGGTTGCAAAAGAATTCGAAATGCGCTTCTATCCCTCGCACACCGATGCGATAGAGCTGGGCACGAGCTTGGCACTCGAAGCCTCGGGCGAAACGGCACTACTCGATGAAGAAGACGCCACATGGCTTGAAGGCTTGAAGGATCGTCGAGCATATTTTTCTGCTCCCTCGTCTCACGGCAGCGGCACCATCCAGCCGATGTACGGCAGTTACGCCATCTACGGGAATATGGTCCTACTCTGCGAAGGAGCCAACGAAGAGCAAGCACTCGAACACTGCGCAGCGATCATGGCCGCAGTCGATCCGATAGTAGCCGAATGACAAATTTACAGATATCAACATCTGCCGAAAAATACTTCACCGAACCCCCAAACATGGTTCTTGCGACGATACGTAGCGACCGCCGACCGCAACTTTCACCGGTCTGGTTTATTCAGCAAGACAACGAGTTTTTGATCTAGATCACACCATCGACAGCCAAGTGGAAGAACCTTATTCGTGACCCACGATGCATAGGAGTGGTCGATGCCCCGAACGGACGGTACTTACCTGTCATCGGCGTCGTTGATATGTGGACCGAAAACGCTCCTCACGAGGTCACAACAGAAATCGTTCGGAAGTACAAATTGGGCAATGAATTTGAGCCTTATATGAAAACCGTCAGGAACGATCGACCTGGACGCGGCATCATTCGCCTCAAGCCCGAAAGCATCGTCACCAGCGGATTAGACTAATCAGTCACTCCCACAATCGGTGAAGACCAACGAGGTGAAGCCCCCAAATAAGGCGAAGCCACGACCTACCGAACGAATCGATCGAATATCCACAATATGATCAACATCATCATCGCGAATGCCATCAGCGAAACACTCACCGCTTCGAGTCCAATCGAAGCAGCGAGAATCCCAACTCCCGCTGGAAGTAGTCCACCGCCAATAGCCGATGCTCCCATCTGAATTCCCATCGAATTCTGCGTATGACGCTTGCCCACGTAGCGAGGAGTCGCCGAAACCAATGTCGGAAATATCGGACCCAATCCGAACCCCAAAAGAACCAAACCAATGAAGCTCAATTCGACCACAGTGAACTGCCAGAACAGCAGCGTGCCTAGCAACGAAAGCACCCCAGCGAGTCGAAACAATGTAATCAACGACAATTTATCGGCGAACGTTCCGAGTGCGATTCGACCCGCAACCAGTCCACCAAAATAAGCAGTAACCCAAACTCCCGCCGAACCGACCGATAAGCCACGAGATTCAGTGAGTAACGTGAACGACCACACAGCCGCAGCTACTTCCAGTGCCGTGTGCAAAACGAAAGCCGCAATACCCATCCAAACACCGGGAACCATCAGAGTTTCGAACGTTCCGGCCAGAGCAACTTCGAGTGATTCATCTTCTTCGTGAATCTCTGTGGTCGACCAGCGAGATCGCGTTGCGGTAAATCCGAAGATCAAAACAATGAACGGCGTAGCGACGATTCCGTAGCCCCATTCCCAACCTATCCCGACTAATAGAATGCCGGTCATCATACTTGAGCCACCGAGCGATCCGAGTCCGAAGAAAGCATGAATCCAGTTGGTAGCACGAGCGCTCAACCGTGTAGCGGCATAGAGATTGATTCCGGTGTCGAGATAGCCGTGTCCAGCTCCAGCCATTGCCGATACAGCCAACAGAAACCACCAACTAGGAGCGAAGGCAAACGCCACGTATCCCAATCCCGAAACGGCAGCACCAAAAGTTAAGAACAACCCAAAGCTGGTAATACGAAGAAGCCATCCGCTCGAAAAACTCGAAATGATGTAGCCAACTGTGTACGAGGCAACCACGGTTCCGAGGGAGGTTATAGCCACACCGAACGTATCACTCATCGATGGCCAAGCAACCGACAGCACGCCCGTGGGCATACCGAATCCGATCATTGCCAGCGCGGCAAGAGCAATCAAAATACTCAAATTAAATTGCGATCCGTGGGTAGCTAAGGGGCTGCAGCGAAATCGTTATACGCTCGATATTGTCACTAACCAACTAGCAACTACTACTGTTAAAGTGTCGCTTGTCGGCGCATTCGGCTGAGTTCACACCTCCGCCGAAACAACGGTTCACACTGTGAATTACGGGTATACACTCCCGCCAAACTACAATCCACAGTGGGAAAACTTCGCAATAATGGGCAGTAAACGAGATCTTCGAGGGTAACGATTTGAAAGTCACTGGCGTCAAAACAACAGTTGTTGAAAACGAAGCTCCGTACATAGGCGGAAAATACTTTCTTTTTCTGGAAGTCGAAACCGATGAAGGAATCACAGGACTTGGTGAGAAGGTAACCGGTAGCTCTTTCAACCAGAGCGGTTGGCAAGAGTTCACATCTCAAATTCAGCTGATTCACGAAACCTGTGAAGCGTTCCTCATCGGGCAAGATCCTTTCAATATCGAGAAGATCTGGTCAGACGCCTACGGCAGTCGCCACGACTACCGACACCCAAGCCTGCACTACACATCAGTTCTAGCCGCAATCGATATGGCGTGCTGGGACATCGTCGGCAAGGCAGCGAATCAGCCCATTTACAAACTTCTGGGTGGGCAGTTCCACGAAAAACTTCGTGCCTACGCCTATATGCCTTCGGGATGGCAGGATAGCCCTCAAAGAGCTGGTGAAATCGCTCGACAACTGCTCGAAGAAGGCAACACCGCCTGCAAGCTCGATCCGTTCACCCCACTTCATCCTGGGCCACGCGACATCTCTCTTCCAGAAATTCGAAATGCCGCAAATATATTCGAGGCAATTCGTAAAGAAGTCGGTGACGATCTCGAAGTTGGAATCGGCACTCATGGCCAGTTAACGACCTACTCTGCCATTCGAGTTGCAAACATTCTTGAGGAGTACAACCCGTTCTGGTTCGAAGAGCCAGTCCCACCCGAAAACTACGATGAAATGGCGCGTGTTGCCGCTCATACAAGCATCCCAATCGCTTCTGGCGAACGACTAGCAACCAAATACGAATTCTCGCAGCTAATCGAAAAAGGAGCCGCATCGATCATCCAGATCGACGTCGGGCAAGCTGGCGGAATTCTTGAAGCGAAGAAAGTCGCCGCTATCGCCGAAGCCCACTACGCAATGATCGCACCGCACATGTACTGTGGCCCTATTGCTGCAGCGGCTGCCATTCAGATAGATACCTGCTCGCCGAACTTCCTCATTCAAGAGGCCAACCAAGGTTCACTGCACAAAACCATATTCAAAGAATCCTTGGCTTTCGAAGATGGGTTCATCACCCCACCAACAGGTCCCGGCCTGGGCATAGAGCTCGATATGGACGTAGTGAGAAGCCGCACAGTGAGCTAAATTCTCAACACAATTCAATCGTTTAACTCAAGTACGGCACGAAATAATATGGCTCAGGGGCAAGATGGCAGACTCAAGAATATGGGTAATAAAGGATGGCGAATAATCGGCTTTGGCGAGTTCTATCAGCAGGGTACGACGTGATCGAAACTGTGGACGGGACAACCGTTCTCAAGTGGGCGATCTCTGAACAACCCGATGTAATCATGCTCGACTTGATCATGCTTGGCTCCGATGGGTGTACGACCCTAGGCGATCTAAAAATCCACGAGACGACACTGGGTATACCTTTGATCCGATCATCATATCTGAGCAGCGATGATGATCGGATCAAAGCCCACAAGATGGGTGCGAGCGACTTCTTGCCTAAGCCTTGGGGCGCGACGATCTCGTAAAACGAACCCGCAGGGCAGGATTGCCCGCGCAGCCGCCGCGTAGTAGCGTTCTCACTTGCTTGGCTAATGTTGTTGTTGTCAGTCCTCGTTAAATGTGCGTGCCCCGTGCTTTCATTAGCGAAGGGCACCATGATTTGTATGGGCAAAGCGAGCAATCGATTGAAAGATCACCCTGTCGCACTTGTTTAAACTGACCAGTCAGTCATTGTTATACGCCACCCTCGCAAATCGTGCAGTCGATATTCAGTGAACAGCAGTAACCGCCCGTTCGTTTCGGCACACACTACGAGCATGTTCTTTAGAATCGTTCGCTGAACTTCACCAACTGTACGAACCCTAATCGGCGGTGCAGAGTATCGACGAACTAGGAAAAACTTTGCAGCACCACAGTGTGATTATTGCGGGAGGCGGCCCCGGTGGCCTTGGTGTTGCGGCAACTCTCGAAGGCTGGCATCCACGATTTGAGGGCGACTACGAGTTTCCTTCACCCGAAGTTCAAAATTTTGCAAGAACACACGAGCAAAACCCGTTAGCGTTTGATCTGCACGAACTGCTCGAACGTGGACACCGTCCGATCGAGTTCTATCGAATGCGTCATCATCCGATTCAGGACGCGCTTCCTCTCGACGAGTGGACTCTAAAATTCACGAAGAACGACCGCGCCGACTGGCTAATGCTTACTACTGATGGTCCCGGTGGACTTTGGAACAAGACACCCAAAGAGCAGATGACGCTCGGACCTGCTCACTGGATGGAGCTTGCGCAATACCCGATTGCAAAGTTCTACGAACAGACTGGCCGAGATCGTGACACCAACGCTTTAGTTCATAGAAACGATCTCGTCTCTTATTATCAGGCATTCGCTGAAGAACTCGGGCTTAACGACCACATACTCTCTGGCGTAAAGGTCACTAACGTTTCACCTGCCGATGAACACATCAACGCACGGTTCACCGTTGAAGCGGTCGATCAGGCAACCGGTGAAGAGACGAAATATTCCTGTGACTATGTCGTTTTCGGTGTCGGACCACGCTCTGCCATCCGAAAGCTAGAAGCCAACGGATCGGACCAAAACTATGTTTCGCTCGCATACAAGCACCCTGAAGACTACCCCGGGGAGCGCGTGATGGTCGTTGGTGGTGGAAGATCTGCAGACTGGGCGGCCCAGGAACTACACGACGCCGGAAAAATCGTTGTGTACGTGATGCGGCAAAATCCAGAATCCCACCTGAAGCTCATCAATGATTCACAGTTCCTTCCGTACTACCAACGCTGGGGCGAAATCCTAGCTGGTGAGCAAGAACGAATGGGTCTGCTGTATGAATCGAATGTCACAGCATTCGAACCCGGCGGCCTAACGACAATCAACACCAGAGAAGGCCTGATACAGCTTCAGATCGATCACGCCGTAGTCGAGATCGGTGGCGATCCCGACTACGAAATTCTCAGATCGTACAGAGACCTTACGTTCCACGCTAAACACGACAATTTCCGGTTCCAGTTGAACCAACTAGTAGTCGATCAAGCAACGTTCGAATCTGTCGATATTCAAGGTCTATACCCGGCCGGATACTCGGCCCAGGGCACGGGTCTGAGCGTAATAGGATTCCACGCCGGTTGCTTCTTGATTGCGGGCGATATTCTTCGCAAAACTGGCGCTATTTAGTCAGGAGCGAACGAACTTTTCCGCCTGAATTATGAAGCTCGTATTCAGCGTCAATCCTCGCTTACTCTCTCCGTAATCCAACCCAACCTCACTCCAAAGACGTCATAGGACCGTGCAGTGTGAAATAACAACTTGCACCCCAGTTAGCGGAGAGTACCAATACAAGTGCAAATTCAGAGCGTCATTAAAATCCCAACCGATTCCAGTTATCTTAGCGCCGAAGGGTTGGTCACTTTCGCCGTGATCGCTATCGCTTGTGTCCTACCAGTCGCAATCGAAAAATACGTTCTGTTGAGCCCGGAAAATTATTGAGGCTGTCGGAATCTCAGCGATCATAATTCTAGGGTTTCTCTGAAGTGTCACTGTAACGATTCCTGTGCCGGTGCTTTCGTTGGTATGCACAGGGGCGGGTATTCTGAATCCGGTTTTTCTAGTGATAGCCGCCGATATAGGAATTACAGCCGTAATGGCGGTTTGCTACGTACTCGGCAAGAAAGAACATTCGAAGGAAGTCGCCGTTGCTGAACGCTCGCATCAGCAAATGGCGGATTAAACCCGCACTTGTCGCACTACAGTCGAAGCTCTTCGCTATTGTCTCGAATCGGGTGAGGCTCAACACCACAAACAAGACATTTCGTAAATTTCGGCTCTTTCACCAGTTTCATCACCTTGGTTACGTGAGACTTCGCACAGCTTCAGATTAACCACGATATACCGGAAGCATAATCAACTTCCCGTGCAAGCGATACGAACTGCTGCGGGCAACCACGAATCTTTATGCGAGCGAACACCGAGTAGAAAAGTGCATGAGCAACGAAACACGCTGAAACTGAGAGCGATCTAATCGTTTAGTCGCCGGAAACGCCAGCAGGCGTCGACGTTGCAGCTTCTTGCCAGCCCGACTTCACTTCCAGCACATGCTGGTAGGCAGAAAGGGCAGCTATCGCCCCTTGAGACGCAGCCGTGATCGTCTGTTTGAGTTCTGTACCGTCTGTGAGATCACCCGCAGCGTAGATACCCTGAACCGAAGTGTTCAGGCCCTTATCGACATGAACTTCGCCTGTGTCCGGGTTTATTTCCAAGCCCAACTGATCAGGGATTTCTAATCGTGGATCGGCACCCGCTTCAACAAACAGGCCGTCGATCGTCAGTTCATCATGTCCTTCCCAAGGCTGGCTAATACGAATTCCCGTAAGGCCAGCATCGTCGGAACCGAGAAGTTCGGCGACTTCCGTGGAATACAGAACCTTAACGTTGTCGGTCTGAGCAAGAACCTTCAATAAAATGGGCTCTGGTCGAGTCAGCTTGTCGCGTCGATAAATTAGGTAGACAGTCTCTGCGTACTTCGCCAAAAGCACTGCACCTTCAACAGCGGCATTACCACCACCAACAACAGCTGCAGATTTTTTGTTTCGATAGAGAGGGGCATCGCAAGTAGAACAGTAAGAAACGCCGTTTCCTGTCCACTCTTCTTCTTTGGGTAGAGAGAGTTTCCGACGCTCACGCCCAACAGCTAATATGATCGATATTGCATCGACCTGAGTACCGTTTTCGAGGGTTGCTCGGTACACGTCGCCGTTCTTTTCGACAGTTGTGACGTTAGAGTACTCGGTAGGAGTTTCAAGCTTGTCGACCTGCTCCTTGAACTTCATCATAAGATCAAAACCGTCGATATCAGGCTGGCCCGGATAGTTTTCTATCATTCCACCAATCGCTGTTTCGCCACCAAACTGCTCACCAGCAATCAGTGTTTCCATTTGATACCGGGACGAGTATAGGCCGGCAGAGAACGCTGCTGCGCCCTGCCCAACAATCAATACATCAACCTGCTTGATTTCGCTCATGTTCCCTCACAACGCCTGTATGGACTTGATTTTGACGCAGTTCACTTATGGCTAGCTTAGAAGCACCATGCATTTGTGTCGATAGGCGTCACGCCTAATAAGACCCAGCATTAACCAAATCTAAGTGTTTTGAAACATTGATTTGCTGTACGGCGAATGAACGAAGTCTCGGACGTCGATTCCGCAGCCTAATTTCTGAGGAAATCGCCTGACTCTCTGCTGTATACTCCCTATTCGATTTGAACTGCTAAAGTTCGTTTATTTGATCATCCCATTCGATAGCCATCGATTTCGATCCGATCATATGAACCAGGTTCGTACTAAATCCAATGGGTTCTCTAATTTCACTCCCACAAACGTAGGTATTCGCTAGTTTGTGATTACAGTCAAGTGCTGTGCTCGCTCGCAGTCAACCTTACGAGTCACCTCAATAATCGCCATGACACTCCCTATCGCATCAGTTCCAAACGGCACAATCACGTCGCCAAAAGGCTTCTCAGCTGGCGGAATATTCGCCGGAATCAAAACACCCGGTGTCGATAAAAAAGACATCGGACTTCTCTACTCTGAGCAAGCCTGTGCAATCGCCGGAACCTTCTCCCAGAACAGCATTATCTCGCCCACTGTCACTCTTGATAGACAGCGCGTAGGCACCGACAAGAAGATTCACGCCGTTGTAGTAAACAGCGGCTGTGCTAACACCGCCGTTGGCGATCAGGGAATGATCGATGCCAAAGAGATGACCGACATCACAGGTGCTCATCTCGGTGTAGCCAGCGAAAAGACCCTTGTAAGTTCGACCGGAGTAATCGGTGTCGAAATTCCAATGGCGCTCATGCGCGAATTCATCCCGCAGATTGAAGTCAGCGCAGACGGTGGTGGAGAGTTCGCCAAAGCGATACTCACTACAGACAAACGCACCAAAGAAATCGCAGTTTCGTTCGATGTCGATGACGTGACTCATACAGTTGGCGGAGTTTCGAAGGGTTCAGGAATGATTCACCCGAACATGGCGACAATGCTGGCGTACGTAACAACCGATGCCGATGTAGACCCTGCGTTCTTGCAGGAGACACTCTCGGAATCAGTAAAACTATCTTTCAATCAGATCGATGTTGATGGCGACCAGAGTACGAACGACACCGTACTGCTCATGGCAAACGGTGCGGCTGGTGGCCCTGTAATCTCCGGTGGTAACGATGCTTCAACAGCATTTGTTGAAGCCGTTCGTAAAGTAACTCAATACCTAGCTATCGAAATAGCACGCGATGGCGAAGGTGCTACGAAGCTGATCGAAGTTACCGTCAATGGTGCACACTCGGCCGACGACGCCCTGAGCGCTTCGCGCTCATGTGCGGCTTCAATGCTCGTAAAAACCGCCGTCTACGGACGTGACCCGAATTGGGGTCGAATTTTCATGGCGGTCGGCAAGTCGCAGATTCCACTCGACGAATCGAAAATCGATTGCTTCGTGAACGATATACAGATTGTCCATGCAGGCAAGGCGATTTCCTATAACGTCCAAAGCGTAGTTAGTGCGCTAGCAGGCGACGAGGTGCGGCTGCGGGTCGATCTCAACGTTGGCGACGAAACGGGCGTTGCGTGGGGATGTGACCTCACGGAAGAGTACGTGGTCTTTAACTCGGCTTACACGACGTAACCGTCATCAAAGGGACATCGTTGTGACAGGCGTAAGTCATTCTGATTTGACTCATTGGGGAGAGCTATTGCTCACTAAACCCACCTATTCGTTTTCAAGCAACTTCAATAATTGCTTCTTCAAAGTAGCGTCATCATGACTACTTCGAACAAACGCGACCTTTCGGGCAAGACGATCGTAATCAAAATCGGTGGCAGTACTCTTGGCGAAGGCGATAGCACTGTTCCGGACATTGTTGATCTATGGAAACAGGGTGCCCGTCCAGTCGTTGTTCACGGCGGCGGTAAGGTCATTAGCGACTGGGTCAAAAAACAAGGCATACATCCAGAGTTTGTTCGCGGTCTAAGACGCACCGATGAAGCAACGCTCGAAGTAGCGATCGCCGTTCTAGCCGGACTAGTAAACTCACAGCTTGTTGCTGAATTTCAAGCAAATGGAGCCGACGCAACAGGAGTATCGGGAGTATCTGGCGGACTCCTGCAAGCTGAAGTACTTGATCCCGATCTCGGCTACGTAGGCAAAATCGTAAAAGCCAACGCAAAGCCCATCGAAACCATTCTCAACTGTGGCAGCATTCCAGTGATTGCTCCCACAGCGCTTCATCTATTCCCTTCGGTGTCGGGTGAAGACCGCATACTGAACGTAAATGCCGATACTTCAGCGGGGCACATTGCAAAAGCAGTCGGTGCCGACCAGTTGGTTTTCCAAACCGACGTTGAAGGCGTTCTCGACGCCCGCAGAAGGCTTATCCCAAGGATGACTCGCAGTCAGGCACGAGATTTAATCTCCGGTGGAATCGCAGCCGGAGGGATGATTCCCAAGATCGAAGCGTGTGCCGACGCTGTATCAGTCGTCGGTTCAGGTCACATCATTGACGGTCGACTCGCCGGGGCACTGCTAGCCTGTGCACTTGGCGAGGACATCGGAACTCGCATTATCTAATCGACAGTTCTGGTCGTCAGCACCAGATCAGAACTCAGGAAATTTAGTCATGGACACAGCCGGTCTCGTCGTTGCGATGTTGATACTCGGCTATTTGCTGGGATCGATTTCCTTTGCCAAGCTCTTAACGATGCGGACAGGTGTCGATCTATTCGAAACCGGAACCGGCAACCCCGGTGCCGCAAACGTATTTCGCAAAGTCGACAAACGAATTGGTGCCTTGGTCTTCATCGCTGATGGTCTCAAAGGCGCGCTTCCCATCTCGGTCGCTTGGGCAATTGGCGTGTCGGAAGATTTCTGGTTTGTCGGCGGATACGCAGCAGTATTGGGTCACTGGTACCCGGTGTTCAATCGATTCAAAGGTGGAGCAGGACTCGCCAGTGGAGCCGGTGTAGCCATCGCACTACTGCCCTTGCCAGGATTAATAGGTGTGACGCTAGGAATGCTCGTAATCGCCAAGCTGAAAAGCAGTGGTCACGGAGCACTCACCGGCTTGATAACAATCCTAATCGCCGCCGCACTAATCGATGCCGACTGGCCGCTAGACGCTGAATGGCCGGCAATGGCTGCCACAGTCGTACTCGCGTTAATCCTCTTCGGACGAGCCGCAGCACGAGGCTGGAAACCCGGACGAAAAGATCAAGATTAGCCAAATTCCTGTCACTGCGAACAGCCAGTCCTGATGCGATGCGGCAATGACAGGCAACAAAACCCCGTTTGCTCGGCCCCTGCGATATAGTTCTCCTTCTGCAAATCGCGGTTTGTGATTCGCAGTGCTCGCCACTATTAGGCGGCAGTGTTCGTAATTGCGAACGTTCGGGAGAGTCATTCCGAGCGTCGACCCGCAATATAGAAAAAAGAGAAGAACAATGACTACCTCGGATGACTATAAAGCCCTCGAATCCAAGTACTACATGCAAGTGGTGAACCGAATGCCACCTGTACTAGTTCGAGGCGAAGGCACCCGAGTGTTCGACAACGATGGCAAGAGCTATCTAGATTTCACCGCAGGCTGGGCAGTCCTAAACATCGGACACAACCACCCTGCCGTTACAGAAGCCATACGCGACCAAGCAGGAAAAATCCTGCAGATGTCGAATTTGTTCTACACAACCCCGCAGCTTCCGCTAGCGAAGATTCTCATCGACAACTCAGACGTCGACCGCGTCTTCTTCTGCAACTCAGGCGCAGAAGCAAACGAAGGCGCCTGCAAAGTCGCTCGTAAATGGGGCAAAACTAAGCTCGACGGCGCGTACGAAATCATCACCACGTTCGATTCGTTCCACGGCCGTACTCAGGCAATGATGGCAGCAACTGGCCAGCCTGCGTATCAGGAAAAGTGGACCCCGCTTATGCCGGGATTCGTAAATGTGGATTACAACAATTTACAAGCGATCAAAGATGCTTATGTTGAAGGTCGGACTTGTGCAGTAATGCTCGAACCTGTTCAGGGCGAAGGCGGAGTAAACATTCCTTCCGACACATACCTGAAGGACGTTATGGATTTCTGCCACGAGAAGAACATTTTGTTCATTCTCGACGAAGTTCAGACCGGAATGGGCCGACTCGGAACCATGTTCGGTTACCAGCAGTTCGAAGGTGTTGAGCCTGACGTAATGACGCTGGCGAAGGCACTTGGTTCAGGCGCTCCACTTGGCGCATTCCTGACAAAGGAATTCTGCTCAGTTCTAGAGCCAGGCGACCACGGTTCCACGTTCGGCGGAAACGCTTTGACAACTGCGGCCGGTGCTGCAGCAGCCAAAGTTATCGTCGATGAGAATATTCCTGAGCTCGCAAATGAAACCGGTGCTTACTTCCAAGGCAAATTGAACTCGCTCGCTGAGAAGTACGATTTCATCACCGAAGTTCGTGGAATGGGCATGCTCATCGCACTTCAGATGAACGTCGATATTGCTGGTGCAACGGTTACCGCCGCACTGCCAGAGGGGCTCCTCATCAACGCAGTTCGACCGAACATGATTCGCTTCATGCCACCACTGAATGTAACCCGAGACGAAATCGACGAAGCAGTAGCCATACTCGACAAGGTTCTGGCAGTTACTGGCGCTTAGTCGGTTACTTATCGCTGAAACGAAACAGCCCCTATCGAACGAGTCGATAGGGGCTGTTTTTTTGTATTTCACGCAAACCGGTCTACTGAGAGACCGGGGTCAAGTTCTCTACCGCTATCTCTAGGCCTTCAAGGACATCGGAAAGGGACTTTGCGACCATTTCATCGATGATCTCACCGCCAACAGCGACTCGATCAGGAGCGTTACCAACAGTCAATTTACGATTGATCACAGTTGCACTCATTGCTTCCAAAATAGTGTAAGTCATCGCAACTGCACGAGAAGCGCCGTACTCACTGGGACTCGCCCCAATCACGGCGACAGGCTTACCACTGAAAGCACCTTTACCCCACGGGCGTGATCCCCAATCAAGAAGATTTTTCAATCCACCCGGAATTGCTCCATTGTACTCAGGAGTTGATATCAACACAGCGTCAGCCTCAGAAACTGATCTGCCAAGTTCGGCCACAAAATCTGGGATGTTCTCGCCTTCAAGATCCTGATTGAATATTGGCAATTCAGCCAAATGTTCGTATATCTCAACGATAAAATTGTCCGACGACACGTTTTTCAGAGTCTCTAATAGGGCCGTATTCACAGAGTCACTACGTACTGATCCGGAGATCGCTAACACTTTCAATTTCCGATCGGACATCGTTTTTCTCTCCACACCTGTTGGTATTTGACACTAAAGTAATAATACCTTCTAACTAATATATAGCAACTATAATTACGTAACACCCTAACAGTTACGATTATCAGATTAGTGAAATTCATTCGCACGCTTACTAACTTTTGTTTAGTTACTTCCTAATAACGTAAATTGGTGTAGGGTTGAAGTTATGACTGAGCAGACTGCTACACACGAATCGCCCGCGGGAATGTGCCCGCACTACAAAGCGGCGATGGAACTACTCGCCCGACGCTGGACAGGCCTGATCCTGACCGCACTACAAGAACGCCCTACGAGATTTTCTGAAATCAGTAGCGCAGTAGAAGGTGTTAGCGATCGCATGCTTTCGCAGCGACTCGTAGAACTCGAAGAAATCGGCATGATCGAACGAAAAGTCGACGCCGCCCAGCGCCCTGTACTAGTCGAATATTCCTCTACCGAAATGGCATGTGAATTCTCGCCAGTATTCGAAGCGTTACAAAACTGGGCCGAAAAGTGGATGCCAGCTAACCGAGACTAGAGCTAGTTATCTCTACCTCTGTCAAATCGAAGTCCACTGTACATAGAAATCTGGATTGTTCGACATCACGGTAATTGTGAATCAGGTTCAATCAGGAACTTGTCGATTTCAAAATCAATGTGACACCCGAAGATGACAATACTCCCAACTAGCGAGAGAATAGTCAGGTTGTCCTTTCAATCAAGACTAGGCAACAATCGGGAAGCGGCATTCCTATATCGGCGTAATAACAGCCGCAATCAAAAAGGACACGAACGAAAACATGGCAAGGGAAAAGTGCGTCCTCGCTTACAGTGGGGGCATGGACTCAACAATCTCAACCGTCTGGATCCAAGAGAACTACAACATGGACGTTGTAACTCTTACGGTCGATCTAGGCGCAGGACCCGAAATCGTCGGAGTGAAGGAACGGGCGGCTCAAGCAGGCGCCATTCAGTCACTCGTTTGGGACGTTCGGGACGAGTTCGTAAACGAATATGTATTCCCTGGCCTAAAAGCCGGAGCCATGTACGAAGGCGTTTACGCCCTTTCGACTGCACTTGGACGTCCGCTAATGGCGAAGAAGCTAGTCGAAGCCGCACGTGAAGTCGGAGCCACTGCAGTAGCCCACGGCTGCACAGGAAAAGGAAACGACCAAGTTCGTTTCGATTCTGGAATCATGACTCTTTCCGCAGCCGGTGAACCCCTAAAGATCGTTGCACCTGCCCGTGAATGGGGCATGACCCGTGACGAAGAAAAGCTTTACGCCCAGAAGGCAGGACTCGAACTACGCGAAGTTGGTTCCGACCAGCGTGTGTACTCGATCGACCGCAACCTGTGGGGTCAGGCTATCGAGGGCGAAGACCTCGAAGACACTTGGCTTGCTCCGCCAGAGGACGCTTTCTCGTGGGTCAAGCAGATTTCTGACACTCCAGACGAGGGCATCGAAGTCGTAGTTGGTTTCGAAAAGGGCGTTCCGGTTTCTCTCGATGGTTCGCTAAAGGGTGGCGTTGAGTTGATCGCTATCTTGAACGACATGGCTGGTGAACACGGTGTGGGTCGAATCGACCACGTCGAGAACCGTTTGGTCGGCATCAAGTCACGCGAGGTTTACGAAACTCCAGCCGCTATCGTTCTGCACACCGCCTTGAAGGCGCTCGAAACATCGACGATGTCTCGTGAGCAGCAGCGTGTGAAAGACAATCTCTCGGCTATCTATTCCGATCTCGTTTACGATGGGCGCTGGTTCACCGAGCTTCGCACGAACATCGCAGCGTTCATGGATAGTGCTCACCAGTTCTCGACCGGTGACGTTCGTCTACGTCTACACAAGGGCACTTGCCTTGTTGTTGGACGACGTTCGCCGTTCAGCTTGTACGATTTCGATCTGGCTACTTACTCAACGACCGATTCGTTCGATCACGAGGCAGCAACTGGATTCATCGACATCTACTCACTCTCAGCCCGAACGCAAAGCCGCAAACAAACCAACTCCGAACAGCGGTAGCGAAGGTGGCTTAGCCACTTTTACTGGGGTTCGGATGTTGCCTGTACAGTAGGTTGGTATAGCGCTTTAACCGACCGATCCTTCCTGCTTCTTTAAAATATCCCGCTAACAGCGATAATGTTGCACGTAGTACGAATTTGTTCGTGCTCCATCGCCAGTTCAAAGATCAGATTCAATGACCAGCCAAAACGACGGCTCGAACGAAAATAAAAACCCTGCTGCTGCTGCACGCGGCTCAGAGCTTGCCAGTAATTTCACGGTGTCGATTCACTACGACAGTCGCCTCTACCGTGAGGACATCGCTGGATCGATCGCGCATGCCCGCATGCTGGGCCGTCAGGGCATCATCGAGTCAGACGAAGTCGAGAAGATAGTCGAAGGCCTGTCGGCAATCGTAGAAGAGATTGAATCCGGCGAGTTCGAGTGGAAAGAAGAGCTCGAAGACATCCACATGAACGTGGAATCCCGCCTCTACGAGCTGATCGGTGATGCAGCAGGACGCTTGCACACAGCCCGTTCCCGCAACGATCAAGTCGCCACCGACACACGTCTCTGGACGCAACTCGCTTGCGGTCGCGCCTTCGATGCGGCTGTTCAACTTCAAGCTGCTCTCGTAAATCTCGCCGAGCAGCACGTCGACACCATCGTTCCCGGCTACACCCACATGCAGCGCGGTCAGCCGGTCGTTCTAGGCCATCACCTGATGGCATACTTCGAGATGTTCGATCGCGATGCGACCCGCTTTGCCCAAACCGCTGAAAGTGCCGACATAATGCCGCTGGGCTCAGGCGCAATGGCAGGCGTGCCGTACGATATCGACCGCGAATGGGTAGCCAAGCAACTCGATTTCACCGATATATCTCGCAATTCAATGGACGCCGTATCCGACCGTGACTTCATCGTCGAATTTCTAACAGCGTCATCACTCGCGATGGCTCACCTATCGCGCCTCGCCGAAGAACTGGTCATTTGGTCGTCCGACGAATTCGGATTCATCAAGCTGTCCGACGAATTCACGTCCGGATCCAGCATCATGCCGCAAAAGCGCAATCCTGATTTCGCCGAGCTAATAAGAGGCAAGACAGGTCGCGTGTACGGCTCCCTTATGGGGTTGCTCACAACGATCAAAGGTCTCCCGCTAACGTATAACCGTGATTTGCAGGAAGACAAAGAAGGTCTATTCGACGCCGCCGATACCGTTATAGCGGCCTTGGAAGCTGCCGCAGGCATGGTCGCTGGCTTGACGGTCAATGTCGATCGCATGCGTCAGGCAGCTTCTAACAGCTTCGTGCTCGCAACCGACATCGCAGACTACCTAGTAGGGAAAGGCGTGCCGTTCCGCGAGGCGTACATCGCTGTGAGCGATCTTTCGAAACAGTGCATCGCCGACGGCGTAGGCTTCGGCGAACTTTCACTGAGTGATTTCCAAAAGGCTTCATCGCTATTCGATGAGGGAGTGATGGAAATCACTCTTGAATCTTCCGTTACAGCCCGTAATGTACCCGGTGGCACAGCACCTGACCGTGTCCGCCAAGCAATCGAAGAAGCAAAACAACTTCTCGCCGACGCCGGAGCGGGTTAGTGACCAGTTGTTTTTCAGCGTGAATCGAACTCTCCTGTATTGACCGAACATTCCGCCGGGAATTCGCCTTTACTCGGAACTAGATGCCCAGACGCGCTTACAATCTCGTTCAAACAATAATTCAAACTTGCCCGGCGCAATCAGTGCACGTCCTCACCAGAAAGTCACCAAGTGACACCAATCATCATCGCCCACCGTGGTCTCGACGAAACCTATCCTGAGAATACCTTAATTGCTTTCAAAGCCGCTCTCGAGAAGGGTATGGCTATTGAAATCGACGTTCGAGGGACCAAAGACGAAGAGCTAGTCGTGCTACACGACGACACGGTAGACCGAACGACCGACGGCGAAGGTCGAGTCGCTCAGATGACTCTCGCTGAAGTGAAAGCACTCGATGCTGGTAGCTGGTGGGGTGAAGAGTTCGCTGGCGAACGAATCCCGACTCTGATGGAAACGGTCGACGTGGTCAAAGAGTACGGAACTGCCGAAACGACTCTCATCATCGAGATGAAGACACTCGATCCCGGCTGCATCTCGAAGATCTGCGATGGACTCGCCGAACGAGGACTACTCGGCAGCACGGTGGGCATCGGTCTTATTCATATGTCGGTCGATGTTCGTCGACGCTTCTACGGCGGAAGCCCTGACTTCCAGTGCGCTTCTGTTGCAAACACAGCAGCTGAACTGCCCGGTGCTATTGCAGACCCGTACGCTTCGTGGATTTACGTTCGATACCTGATGAGTTCCGACGACGTAAAGGCTGCTCACGATGGCGATATGAAGGTCATTGCGTCGGGCCCTGACGTGATGGAAAATCTCGACAATATGGTGGCAAGTGCCGAAGCTGGTGCCGACACGATCATGGCATACCACCCCCAAGCAATAGCCGATAGGCTCGCCTGATTTTCTATAGTCGATCTGTCCCTTAGGTCGTTTCAGCAAGGTTCAATGAACACAAATGGCTCCTCACATCAAAATATCTCCTTCACTGCTAGCTGCGGATTTTGCGCATCTTGCCGATTCGATAGCCGCAGTCGAAGAAGCCGGAGCCGATGAGCTTCACTTTGACGTGATGGACGGAAGTTTCGTACCAAACATCACTGTCGGTATTCCCGTTCTCGAAGCGATTCGCCCTCTTACAAAACTGCCAATCGACGTTCACATGATGGTCCTAGAACCTGCCCGTTACGCTAAGGCGTTCGCTGATGCAGGTGGCGACATATTCACAATGCACGTCGAAGCCTGCGACGATCTCGAAGCTTCGCTTGGAGACGCCAGAGTCTCTGGAATGTCGGCGGGTGTTTCATTGAAGCCAGATACCCCGGCATCCGTACTACAAGCAAGCCTCCCGCTCATCGATCGAGTGCTCGTAATGACAGTCGAGCCCGGATTTGGCGGTCAGTCATTCATACGGGAAATGATGCCTAAAATCACTGAGATTCAGAACATGGCACGAATAGCAGGTCATGAACTCGAAATAGCGGTCGATGGCGGCATAAAAGTCGATACCGCTGGTGAAGCGATCGACGCCGGAGCGACCACGCTCGTCTCCGGAACAGGCGTGTTCAACTTCGCAGATGGCATGAAAATCGGCATCGAAGCAATTCGAAACGCTGGTAGCTAGCCTCAGTTCGCTTACCACTACTCCCGGTACGTGCTCTACCACTCGTCAGTTCACGTATCGTGGGTCAGATCTTCGAGGAATACTCCATTGACTCACCTGAAGAAGAGCTGCATCTCGATACCGAAGTTGAAATCCTGACCTTGAACGTGATTCGTTACAGGTGGGTACGATACACCGTCAAGCCAAATCTTACAAAGAACCCCATCACACTTCAAATGCGTGGACTCGGTGATCTCAATATCCGGATAGTCAACCCATCGACGAGTCATTGCTGAATCCGAGTGCATCCTTTCAACTGTGGTGAACTCGTTGCGGTTGGTCACAGCGGTTCTGACACGATCCAATGCCGTCTGAGAATGCGTCTACTCCAAAAAATTGAAGCGTCGCCAGCTCGGCTGCCCGGTGTGAGGGGCCAGTATCGATCAACGTTCCGTCAAGACCGAAGAATGCCGCACTGAATCTAGGTGCCAGAGGTGGATATATCTTGGATCGATCTTTTTGATAGTGGCGAACAGTAAAAGTGAAACTCGCCTATCAGACGATTTCACATTGATCCTAGCCTTCTCCTACTGAAAGAGTGGACAACGATCCTTCCACGGAGAAACTCCCAAGACTAAGCCGCCTTACAGTTGACGCAATTTCGGATCCCAACGATCACGGAGCCAATCGCCCAAGAAGTTGACACTCATCACGACTAGCAAGATAGCGATTCCAGGGAACACGGCGATCCACCATGCTGTGCTTAGCCACTCACGACCTTCAGAGATCATGTTGCCCCAAGTAGGTGTTGCAGCAGGAATTCCCGCTCCAAGGAAGCTTAGCGACGCTTCGGCAAGAATAAGACCTCCAACTCTGAGAGTTGCCAATACAACGATCGTATTAACAACACCCGGAAGGATGTGTCGCATGATAATCCGGAAGTCAGATGCCCCCACGATTCGAGCCAAAGAAATATAGTCGCGAGTCTTCAACGTCAGCACTTCTGCACGAACGTTTCGAACTCCTCCCGCCCACGCAATGAGCGCGAGAAGTATCATAACTATGCTCACCGATTGGCCAAACGTTACGGCTGCGAGAATAGCAATTAACAAGAATGGCAAAGCGTTCCAAACATCGACCGCTCTCATTGCAAACTCGTCGATCCAACCACCGTAGTATCCGGCAACGAGCCCCACTGCTGAGCCGATAACGACTCCCACCGATAGTGAAATAACGGCGACCATCAGTGATATTCGTGCGCCATAAAGCATCCGAGTTAGAACATCTCGACCAACGTGATCGGCACCGAGAAGATAGATCTGCTCGTTCTTTGGATTCGCCTCGTACCACTCGCTCTGCCACACAGGTGGTGCCGCACGACCACGCAAGTTGATGTCTCGCGGACCAGTAGGCGATAGAAGCGGTGCGAACACTGCTGCGATCACCATAACGAATAGCACAACCAAAGGAATAATTGGCCAACGTCGTAAGACATACCAAAACTTCTGGTTAAATGTTTGTTCCTGAATGCCGATGACTTGCGAAGTCATCAAACTTGACTGTTGGATTCCGTCAATCGGTTCAGACTGCGATATGTCGTTAGGTACTGTTTTCTCTGTCATGGTTAGTCGTACCTAATCCTCGGATCGACGATCGTATATGCGACGTCTGCAACAAAGCTACCGACAACGTAAAGCACAGCGAACATCAGAATGATGCCAGTGAGCAATGGGAAGTCGTTGTTGTGAATCGATTCAACGGCCATTCGACCAATTCCCGGCCAAGCGAATACTGCTTCAACTACGACCGATCCCTCTAAGAATCCTACAATTACTAGCGCAGAAACAGTGATCGGAGGAATCAGTGCATTTCGCAGCGCATGCCGCCAAATTACAGCCCCTTGGGAAGCTCCCTTGGCTCTAGCGAGTTTTACATATTCAGAATCGAGAACTTCTAGCATCGCCGAACGAGTCAAACGTAAATAAACCGCAGCCGGCAGCCAACCTAGCGCAATTGTAGGCATCACAAGCGCTTTAGCCTGATTTGGCCAGAATGGATCCTGGATAGGTCGCGTTCCCGCGGGAAGCCACCCCAACTGCACCGCAAATAGCAGAATTCCTAGAATTCCCAAGAAGAAAACGGGCGCGGCTTGCCCAAATAACGCGAACGCACGACCTATATAGTCCCAGACCGATCCGCGTTTAACTGCGGATAGCACGCCTAGTGGAACTCCTATGAGCGTGGCAAATAGCCACGCTAGAACTCCCAACTGCATCGTGGCACCAAGCTTCTCGATAATCACATCCGATACGGGACGTTCTGCTAGCAGGGTCTCCCCTAAGTCACCCCGAACGACTCTTCCTAACCAAATCAAATATTGGACGATGAGCGGCCTGTCGAGCGCCAGCTTCTCTTCGAGAGCTGCAATCTGTTCAGGAGAAACGCCGTAGCCACCCGGCTTGGCGTATAGCAGCAGAGGGTCACCCTGGGCTCTCGAGAGCACGAACACTATGAGAGTCGCTGCGATTAGCGACAGGACACCGAAGAAGAAGCGTTGAATTAGGTACTTCCGCACGTGCTACTCGAAATCTGTATAAAAATAGAACTTACTCAGAATGTACCGAGTAAGAGAAGAAATCGGGAACGCCCCGCAATAAAGCGGAACGTTCCCGATTGATTTTCTTGTCTGTTCGCCTATCGGGCGAGTTCGATTGACTCAAACTCGTTCATCGTAGCGAACATTGACGGGGTACCTAACCAACCTGAAATTGAGTTGGGGTTGTACACAACCAGTGTCGGAACCTGAACGGTACCGGCAAAGATCATCTGGTCGTACAAGTAGTCGACCATCTCAACGTTTCGTGCCGAACGCTCAACAGGGTCTGTCATCAAAGAGACCTCGCCGAATGCATCCGAAATTTCAGGAATCTCAATTCCGCAACCGAAACCACCACGCGTGCGGCTTGTCTCAGTCAGGCCGTGCGGCCAGTCGAACGGAATTGTTGTTGAACCTTCGTCACAGTCACCAGCGTATGGGATCGTGTTAGTTCGACCAACCAAGCCAGGTCGGATGATCGAGTAGGCAGACTTGAACACCTGAACGTCCATGTCTGGCCACAACGAGAGCCACATACCAGCGATAGCGTCGTTAATTTCAGCATTTGACCCGCTGGATCCACCAAGTTCTCCACCAGTCCAGATACCAATAGTAAACGCACCGTCCTCCCAAGCAGTATTTGCCATGTGTTCCATGGCGCTTGCTGGGTCGTACGGGATCAACCATCGGTCTTTGAACCAAGGAGCGGTTGTGTCGACGTATTCCATCGAACCAACTGTTCCGAAACCATCAAGAATGGTGTCTGCAAGAAGCTCTCTGTCGATTGCCTTAGCAAGCGCCCATCGAACATCTTTTGCTTCTTCCATGTCGCCAGGCTGTTTACCTTCGATGTTACAACCAACCCAAGGAAGGTCGTGAACACAGTAACCAGAACCTGTTCGTTTCAGGTCCTCACCGGTAACAGCATGGTTCTCTTCCCAGTAGTTACCCGAGAAGATGATTTCGTGAACTCGACCAGCTCGAGTGATCGATTCGGCCTTGAATCCACTTTCTGCCAGAGGACGAATGTCCTTCAGCGGAATAGAGTCTGCAACGTCAACTTCACCTGTTCGGAGCAATGCAACACGAGTTGAAGGCTCTGGAACCTCGATAACTCGAATGGTTTCGGCGTTTGCATTCTTTCGCCAGTGGTCGTATCCAACCTTGCTAATTACAACTCGGTCATCCTGAACCCACTCGTCGACTTGGTAAGGCCCGGTAGCAACGATGGTGTCTTGCAAGAATGCACAGTTTCTATTGTCATCTGTGTACTCAGGACAAGCGGACTTCGGAAGCATTGCTGTTCCCTGAGCCTGCTCATTCAAGAAGTTACCGTTCCAACGCAGATCAAACGAATTGAAATGGAACCTTACAGTATCATCGTCAATTTTTTCGGTTGATTTGAACAGCGCTGCAAAGTCACCAGCCTGACCATGAATACTGGTCGGATTAGTGCTTGCATTTGCATCGTTCATTGACCAGACAACGTCATCTGCACTTAATTCGCCAAAATCACCATTATTGGTATGGAATTTCACGCCAGCTCGAATGTCGATATCAACGTAGGAAAGGTCACTAGCAACTGTGAATCCTGTCGCCAAACGGGGAATTACCGTTCCGCCGTCATCCATAGCGAAGAGCCCTTCACCAACGCCAAAGTACTGCATTGCTTCGACAGGAGCCTGCGAGCTACCCAATCCAACCCCAGGTCCAACATCGAACACCGCAATGCTCAAAGTACCTGACGGGTTGACCGGTGCCGGTGCTGGCTCTAAAGGCGCAATTGGCAACGCCGTTGCAGTTGGAATCGCAGTTGCTGTAACTACGACCTGAACCGTATCGCCCTTGACTTGGACTTCGACTTCTTTGATCACCTCAACTGTGTCGCCCTTGACTTGGACTTCAACTTCTTTGATCACCTCAACGGTGTCGCCCTTGACTGCGACTTCTTTGATCACCTCAACGGTGTCGCCCTTGACTGTGACTTCTCGAGTGACCTCTACGATTTCTGGATCGCTACTACACGCGGCTAGCGCAATTGGCAAAGCCGCGAACATAGCGAGTGCAATAAGAAGTCGCATTTTACAAAAGTTCATATTTTCTCCCTCATTAAGGCGTTTAAACGATCGCTACGGACCAAATAATCGGTCGCATCGCTCCCTCGGCACGCTGCGTTTGCAGCACGTCACGCCTACTGTAAGTCGGCGGATTATAAGCAACTCACATGATCTTGTCGACAGGAAATGTGCGCAGGGTACGATGTAATTCGTGATCATTCACGAATTTGACTTTAAAAGACGTAATATGATCAAGAAGTTAAGGAACTTGGACCATTACTGATCTATTTCAACCCATCGTTAAATGATTACTTGCAAACATCGGTTGTCTACATTTCGCCCGTAATTTAGAAGCAAGAGGACGGGCAATCACCGTTCGGCATAAAAAATGGCAAAAAAAAGCCCTTCTCAAACGAGAAGGGCTTTAATCCAAATCTTGACTCGAGGTTCTCTAATCAACGAAGAGAGAGATTCCTTTTTTGTCGAGAGTACGCATCTCACGAGCAGTCAATTTCACTCGGTAGCGTTGACCATCGACAACAACCCACTTATTCTGCAGGTTAGGCTTTGAAATCTTTTGCGTGGCGTTCAAAGCATGTGATCGGTTGTGACCGAACAATGGCTTAGGGCGGGGTCCAAGACCCAATTTTGCCCTAATCTGGTCGGAGCTAGGCATAACGATTAAACTCTCGAGATAACTTCTAAATAGTAGGAGCGTCTCTAAACGAAAATCTCAGCAGATCCGAACGAGCTGCAATTCTCAAATGAGACTCCAATGATTAACGCTACCATGCAAGTCGCGACGGAACAACAGAAATATTGCTCACTGAAAAACGAGTATGTGTACAACATTTTAACTGCAATAGCTTCGACCAAATCAGGTCGGCAAACTAATGACACGTTCTGAAACAAGAATATCAAGTAGCACCTCATCACGGCTAACCGACATGATTCGCGCCACCACGAAAGCTCTCGAAGCCAATCGAGATACTATTAACGCCCTAAACGTGTTCCCGGTTCCCGATGGTGACACGGGCACAAACATGCTGCTGACCTTGCGCTCGATAGTCGAAGCACTACCAACGAATTCAAACGATTCTGCCAACAGTGTGGCGAAATCTATCGCTAGATCAGCCCTACTTGGTGCTCGTGGCAACTCAGGACTAATACTCGCTCAATATTTTAAAGGTCTTGCCCAGGCTATCGGTGATGACACAGAACTGACTGGTGAACACTTCGCTAAGTCGATTCGCATAGCTTCCGACAGCGCCTACAACGCTCTGCCTAACCCAGTCGAAGGAACAATGCTCACCGTCTACCGGGAATGTGCCGAAGTAGCCGAACGAGCGGCGACGAAAAACAAAGAACTAGTGAGTGTTTTGGAGGCAGTCGCTGTAGAAGCGATCGATTCAGTACGCCGCACACCTGATTTACTTCCTATTCTGGCTGAAGCCGAGGTCGTTGATTCCGGCGGATTCGGATTCGCCGTAATGCTCGATGGCGCACTAAGAGCCCTTCGAGGAGAGGAACCGGTCGGCAGAATAGTCGACGTACCGATGCCAGACGGCAAGAGCTTCACAGGATCGCTAAAAGCCGACTTTGTTGACGCTTCAGAAGAGATCGAATGGGGCTACTGCACGGTATTCGCCATTCAAGCTGAATCGCTCGATATCGACAAAATTCGTAACCACATGGCGGAAATCGGTCGTTCACCGATCGTCGATGGCAATGCCGTTGAAGGCATCGCCAAAGTGCACGTGCACATGGAAGACCCTGGCATCGCCCTTACTGCTGGTATTTCGTACGGCGAGATATCGAACATCGAAATCGCCAATATGGACAAGCAAGCATCAGATTGGGCATCTGCTCGGCGCGGCAGTGGGAATGCAACAGATGCACCTCCAGTCATGCCGGTCGAAATCGCCGTGGTTGCTGTTGCCGCCGGTGACGGTTTGAACGATCTGATCATAAGTACCGGAATGGGTGCTACCTCCGTCCTCGAAGGCGGCGACACGATGAATCCGTCTGTTGCCGATTTACTAGCTGCTATTGAAGCGGCACCGTCATATCAAGTGATACTTCTACCTAACAATAAAAACGTAGTGCCAGCAGCGTTAGAAGTTCCAGGACTTTCTTCAAAGGATGTACGAGTCATCCCAACACGATCGGTTCAAACAGGAATAGCAGCGCTTCTAGAATTCAGCACGACGCTCAATCTCGACGACAACGAATCGGCCATGACCAGTGTATTAAGCGATGTAGGCGATGGACGAGTTTGCAAAGCCAGTAGAGATGTAAGGGTATACGGTCAGGACATTCGACAAGGAATGGCATTCGCTACGTTTAATGATGAAATAGTAGCGGTTGGTCGCGATCCATTGTTCGTACTCACAAAAATGATCGAAGAGCACGCCCCCCAAGCCGAGATCATCACCATCTACACTGGGGAATCTCTCTCGCAAGAGCAAGTAAATACCGCTACTGAATCACTCTCAACCAAGTTCGAAAACATCGAAATTGAAGTGGTCTACGGCGGACAACCTCACTACGAGTATCTGGTTGCAGTAGAGTAGCCTGACCGCTAGAGCATCCTCGGCCACAAAAACAGTCGAGCCGTTGTTGGCAATGCACGCAACCAAATTTTGCCAGATCTAGTCATAGCCAGTAGAGGATTTAAATGAGCATCGCCGTTGTAACCGACAGCACGTCCGATCTTCCAGTCGATATCGCTAAGCAGCACGGAATCACTATTGTTCCACTCAATGTCCACATCGAAGACGAAACATTTCTTGACGGGGTCACAATATCCGCCGACGAGATGTACAGAAGACTGCCCGACCAAAAAGTCATCCCTACTACGTCAGCACCGTCCGTGGGATCATTTATCGAGGCATACGAAAAGCTCAGTGAATCCCATGACGAGATCATTTCCATTCACCTAAGCTCAAAGCTCAGCCTGACTCATAATTCAGCGGTACAAGCAGCCTCAGAATTGAACGAAAAAGGCGCGAAGATCGAAGTCATTGATACCGAACAGGCCTCGATGGCGCTGGGCTGGATCGCCGTTCAGGCAGCCGAAAAAATAGCTTCAGGCGGTTCGTTGGATGAAGCTGTTGCGCTAGCAAAAAGTGCGAGCACGCGTGCGTCGTTCACCGGAATGGTCGACACACTGGAATATCTCGTTCGAGGAGGACGAATCGGAAAAGCGCAGGGGTTCGTCGGCTCGCTACTAAGAATCCGACCTATCCTCACTTTGACTGAAGGTGTAGCCCACCCCGCAGGTCGTGCAAGGAATCGCACGAAAGGCATCACTCGACTCAAAGAAATGGTTGCCGAAGCATCACCACTCGACAAACTGGCGATTCTCTACACGACTGACAAAAACGACGCCGAAGAAATCGCCAATTCTGTTGCCGAGTACAGCAAAAACGGCAAACCCGTAGTCGCACAACTTGGGCCCGTTGTCGGGAATTATCTCGGGCCTGGAACTCTCGGACTCGGCCTGATTCGTTCCGAATAGTCTCCATGAAAACAACATCGACCCAGGGATGCCGACGATGAATGCTGGAGGACGGGAAGCAAGTCGACAGTCTCATAGTCGCTCAGGGAAACGTTCATCTACTCGAAGTATGGATTCTCAGCGAGCAATAACCGCGCTGCGGAACATTCTCGAGCTTGAACGGTCGCGCGAATTCACTGATCAAGCCGTGATGGGAGGACTCGACAAGTTCATCGAGCAATCGGCAAAAGCCCTGCCGTGGATTCGAGACGTCGAACCGCTACGGGGAACCAGCTACGCAGTTCTTCAACCAGGACAACGACATCGTTGGGCATCGGCGGTAATGGGCCGATTAAAAGCAGAATCTGGCGATCAGCAAGCGCCTGCTACAACACCAGTACAAGCACCAATCCTCGCAAAAAAACCGCCTGAAAAAAAACCAGCCCGAACATCGTCTACGAGAGCCAAATATACACTCGACACGCCTATCGACGAACTGAAATTTATCCACAAGACAATCCGGCCAAAGCTTGCTCGGTTAAACGTCACAAACCTGCGCGACATGCTTCGCCTGTTTCCGAATCGCCACGTCGACTACTCACAAGTAACGAAAATTGCGGAAGTGCTTTACGGAGAACAAATGACCGTCGCCGGCAGGATCGTACGTTCTGAAATCGCGAAAATAGGACCACCTCCGGGCGCCGCAAAAATCCTCATCAACGACGGCAGTGGCGTGCTCGAAGCAACGTTTTTCAGGCAGGCGTACCTTGCAAGGCGCTTCAAGCGGGGCGATATCATTGCATTCTCGGGCGAAGTCGGGGCGTTCAATAATCTCGCCCAAATGCAGAATCCCGAGTACGATCAGCTGCCCGCCAACTCGGCTGCCAGAAGCCACGCCCAAGACGAAGAACTCCAGCTAACACACGCCGGCAATCTACTACCCGTCTACCCATCCACAGACGGGCTCGTCCAGCGATCGATACGCACGGCAACTCGCAAGTCTCTAGACACGGGCTTACCATTGCTCGACGAATATTTGGATGACGATCTAAAACAGCGCCACGCTTTCACCGATTTGAAGCAAGCAGTCGAATCTATGCACTACCCCGATTCGCCAGATCTTCAGTTCCAAGCTCGCAGGCGTTTGGCGTTCGACGAGTTGTTTATGTACCAGCTCGCGGCACTGAAGAAAAAAACGGAATGGCAAGAACGTAAAAAAGGCATCGTGATCGATCAAAGTAGAGGGCGACCCGTAGTAGAGGAATTTCTCGACTCACTCGATTTCGAACTAACTTCCGATCAGCAAAGTTCACTCGATGGTCTTCTTGAAGACATGTCGACAGGTGTTCCGATGGGACGTTTGCTTCAAGGTGAAGTCGGAAGTGGAAAGACGGTTGTCTCGCTTTCAGCTCTGTTGGCAGCGAACACATCAGGACATCAAGGAGCGTTGATGGCCCCGACCGAAGTGCTCGCCGAACAGCACTTTTTGAGCATTTCAACTCAGCTTCAAGCTGAACCACTCCCCGGCGAGCCGAAAGATGCCGTTCGACATGCCCGCCTCCCCGGCGAAGGCAACCGACGAATCACAATGGTGCTTCTAATTGGAAGCCTTCAGGGTTCGGTCAAAAAACGGATTCAACAAATGATCGCCGATGGTGAAGCCGATCTCATCATCGGAACTCACGCCTTGCTCCAGGAGCAGGTATCAATTCCGAATCTAGGACTCGCCGTAGTCGATGAGCAACATCGATTCGGTGTCGAACAGCGGGGAGCACTCACCCGCAGAGAGCCCCGGCCGCACCTGTTGGCAATGTCAGCAACTCCTATCCCTCGAACGCTCTCGCTGACCGTCTACGGCGATCTCGATATCACGACTCTCAGAGTGCTTCCGAAAGGTCGCAAGCCGATCACGACCTCTCTGGCAAACACCAAGTCAACCGAAAACGCTGCTTACGAACTGATTCGCCGTCAAGTGGCAGAAGGCAGGCAAGCATTCGTTGTATGCCCGTTAATCGAGCCATCTGAATCGATCGAAGCAGCGTCTGCACTCGAAGAGTTCGAACGGCTCTCTGAAGAGGAGTTCAAGGGTTTACGGGTCGGGCTTCTTCACGGTCGCATGAAACTAGCCGAGAAGCAGGATGTGATGGATCGAGTACGCAACAATCACATCGATGTTCTCGTCGCTACCCCCGTGATCGAAGTCGGTGTCGACATACCTAACGCCACCGTCATGATGATTATGAGCGCTAACCGTTTTGGACTCGCCCAGCTGCACCAGTTGCGGGGTCGAGTGGGACGTGGTGAACACGAAAGCTACTGCATCCTTAAATCGAGCACAAAGGGAAAACTGGCAAACGAACGACTCACCGCCGTGCTCAACCACAGCGACGGCTTTGAGCTTGCGGAAGAAGACCTACGCATAAGAGGACCCGGCGACTACTTGGGCACCCGCCAGAGCGGTTGGGACGAACTAAAGGTTGCGACCATGGACGACGTCGATTTACTACAAATTGCGCGCAGGGAAGCATCAGAGTTGTTAGCCGGCGGCACGCTCGATTCTCTCAACGCAAACAAGCCTCTCGCCCAGGAACTCGAAAGAGCAATGTCGGCACACTTCACTGAATTTTCTTAAATAGCCAACACTACTGGTTAGCCGACTAAGTAATTTACGAAACCACACGAAATCAAATGAAAAACTCCAAAATTCTCGTTACAGGCATGAGTGGATTGATCGGTGGACTCGCCGGGCGGCAGTTCGCCGAAAACTACGATGTTTCGGCTCTAGGCAGATCAAATGTCGAGGGATTTACAACTTCGATAGTTGATATTGGCGATGGAATCGACAATATATTACCCGCTCTTGACGGTGTGGAAACGGTTATTCACATGGCAGGATCGCGTGGCGACGTTCCTGCCGAAACGCACATCAAAGCGAATGTAACAGGTGCATACAACTTGTTTGAAGCTTGCCGAATCGCAGGCGTAAAACGGATCGTAGCTGCCAGCACCGGAGCGGTAATAGCAGGCTACGAAAAGGACGAACCGTTTAAATCGTTAGTGCACGACCCCGGCTTCGAAATGCCCTCGCCGCGCCTCAACATCACAATCGATTCGCCCGTGCGACCACGCAACATGTACTCCGTATCCAAAATGTTCACCGAAAACTTAGGTCGGATGTATTCGGAGCAGCACGACATGTCGATAATCTGTATAAGAGTCGGCAAAGTCGAAATCGACGATGTGCCCCTGAACGCCCGCAACGCTTCAGTCTGGTGCAGTCACCGCGACATTCTGCAAATGATCGACAAAGCCGTTCATGCACCAGCCGATTTGAAATACGCAGTTGTCTTCGCTTGTTCTGATAATCCGACTCGATATCGAGACCTCGAACACGCAAAGAACCTATTAGGCTTTGTGCCGCAAGACAGCGCAGCAAACCACGGTTTCTAGGAGATATTTTCTAAATGGGCAGAAGCCGGAGCGGACCTGACAACCTTCGTGACATGCACACCCCCGACAGGGTGAAGCAGAGGTTAGAAAATGGCACCCCGCAAAGCTATCTCAAGGACATGGTTTACGGCGGTATCGACGGCACGATAACGACGTTCGCTGTCGTTTCGGGTGTTGTCGGGGCTGAACTCGCTCCTGGAATCGTGGTCATTCTCGGACTCGCCAACCTATTCGCCGACGGCTTCTCGATGGCTGTCAGCAATTTTTTGGGAACCAAGGCGGAACAACAGTTCTTGCACATGATTCGCAAAGAAGAAGAGAATGAGATTGATCTCATCCCAGAAGGTGAGAGAGAAGAAATTCGCCAAATCTACGCAGCGAAAGGCTTCGAGGGCGAACTGCTCGAACAAGTAGTCGATGTGATTACTTCGAACGAGCAAGTTTGGGTCGACACTATGCTGCTCGAAGAGCACGGACTCTTGCTCGACGGTCCAGAGCCTAAGAAAGCCGCTTGGTGGACGTTTGTTGCGTTCCTAGTCGCTGGAATCATCCCGGTCGCCCCTTTCATCGTAAATCTATTGGTTGATGGCGGAATATCGTCACCGTTCCTATGGAGCTCGATCGCCACTGCAGCAACGTTCTTCGCAATCGGCATCTACAAGGCGCGAGTCGTTGGCGGAAGCACCCTCAAAGCTGGGCTCGAGACTGTCGCAGTCGGCGGAATGGCTGCAGTCCTTGCGTACGGAATAGGATGGCTGCTCCGGGGCATTGCTGACGGAATCTAGGCCGGCACTCGAAAATCCATTTATCAAAGTATTTGACTGAACCGATTTTGCAACATAGCCTTCCATGTAATTGAATAACGTGTCCCCGGTGCCTTATGAGCGAACGAACAGTTTGTAATTGGGGTGAAAAGGGAAAGCGGTGAGAATCCGCTGCGGTAGCGCCACTGTTACCGGTTAGAGTGCGCAAATATCCACTGGCTTCGTCAGAACGCTGGGAAGGTTTGCGCTTGTGACGAATGCAAATCGTCGAACCGGAAGCCAGGAGACCTGCCAGGGACACATGGGCACATCGACTCCTCGCGAAAAAGGGCAGCCCACCTTAATATCCACCTAATAAATTAGGTCGATATTGATCAACAGCTTCCCCGTTTCGTCAGAACGGGGTTTTTTGTGCCATTTACCGCACTAGTAAAACGGGACAACCCTTCCATGCCACTCAATCCAACCAACAAACCACCTACGGATTTCACCCCGCCTCCGAACCTGAAGCGTGTGCGAAAAGGACTCGTAGTTATCAACACAGGTAACGGAAAAGGCAAAACAACTGCCGGTTTTGGAATGATGCTCAGGGCATGGGGTAGAGGAATGAACTCGATGGCAGTTCAATTCATCAAAAGCGAAAAATCTAAATACGGGGAACAGATGGCAGCCGAAAAAATCGGCATCGAAATGATTCCTGCAGGTCGTGGGTTCAGCTGGACTTCTAAGGACCTAACAGAAGACGAATCCCTTGCTCAAAACGGATGGCGAATCGCCAAAGAAAAAATCACTTCTAGTAAGTACGACGTTATCATGCTCGACGAAATCACCTACCCCATCACTTGGGGCTGGATCGACGTCGATGAAGTTCTCGAGGTGATAGCGAACAAACCCGAGATGCTTAACCTAATCCTCACAGGACGTGACGCGCACGAAAAACTAATCGAAGTCGCTGATCTCGTGACCGAAATGAAAGAGATCAAACACCCCTACGCCGATCAGGGAATTCCGGCCCAAAAGGGCGTGGAATTCTAATGACCAAATCTGACCCAGCAGAAGGCGACACATGCCAGCAACTAAAAACATCCTAATCACTGGTATGAGCGGGCTTATCGGCGGCATCGTCGGCAAGCATCTGGATTCACTCGGTCATACGATAACTGCCCTAAATCGACAGGCAGTCGAAGGCTACAAAACCACTCAGGCCAGCATCACCGATTTCTATGCCATCCGACCCGCTTTCGATGGTATAGACACGGTGATTCATCTCGCTGCCTATCTTGGCCCCGACGATCAGGCTCAACTCTATATCAATATCGAAGGCACCTACAACGTGTTCAAGGCGGCGGGCGAAGCCGGGGTGAAGCGAGTGATATTCGGCTCTTCCGGCGCAACGCTTATGGCTTCTGAAAACTACGAGCCCTATAAGTCGTTCCGAGAGGGTCGAATGGACGATCTGCCAACTCTTCGACCTGTGATGATGCACACCGATCCGCCGCATCCTGAACGAATGTACGGCGTAGCCAAAATCGCTGGTGAAGCGATGGCACGTTTATTCTCAGAGGACCATGGATCCGCAATCGCTGCTCGAATCGGACGTGTCCACGCGGAAGACCGACCCACAAATCAGCGCGAAGTCGCAGTTCACTTCGGTCACAACGACATTAGGCAATTCTTCCAAAAGTGCGTCGATGCGCCCGACTCACTGAAATGGGACGTGTTCTACGGCGTATCCGACAACTACACCCGTTTCCGCGACCTAAGCCACTCAAAAGATGTACTAGGCTACGAACCAATCGACGGCATCAAAAGCTGGCCGCTCTAGGCATTACTAGCGATCGATGCTAGAAACATCTTCCGGCAAACTCAGTTGAGCCGAGTGGTACATCATTGCCGGCCCTGAAGGCAACCAATTCTGCGCGATCACTCGCCGACTCGTACAGAACAGCGAATCCAACATCATTACCCACAATCGACTAACACGACGAGTCCTCTTCCCGACCTTGGCGGAGAGACCTTGATCATTGAGGTAACCCACGTTGCTCAGCGGACGTGATCTTATCGTTCATGTTAGAAGATTCGGATAGCAAGTCCAATACAGATCCCCTCGCTTCGCTTCGGTCGGGACTAGGGTGTGGGTAGCCTGCCGCATAAATCGAATTAAACGAAAAAGCGGCTGAGTAGAAAGCCAGACGCTTCTAAAAATCACTACTACCAATGCTCAGCAGAGCGATCGCAACTCTTCAGCCACTCACCACCCAGCCTCGCAGAAAACGTCCCTACGACACCATAAAAAGTAACCTCGCTACACCATTACTTGGCCACCATCGCATTGGATGGTCTGACCTGTGATGTTGCGAGCCTCTTCGGAAGCAAGGAACGTAACCAAAGCACCAATATCCGAAGGCTCCTGCGGTCGTCCCATAGGAATAACTTCCTTCAAAGCGCCCATGAACACATCGTGTTTATCTTTACCGACAACAGCCTCATCACCGAGAGCCTCACGCTCAGCCATCCAATCCTGGTGAAACTGAGTCCAAATTCGACCCGGCGCCACGGCGTTAACGTTGATATTCTCGATAGCGAACTCACGAGCCAGCGCCTGCGTGTAAGCAACGACAGCCATCTTGGTTGTTGCGTAATAGGCAGTCTGGTACTTCGCAGCCTTGGCAGCAACTGACGAGATGTTGATGATCTTGCCATTCTTGCGCTCACGCATCTGAGGAAGAACGGCTTCGGTGACATCCGCAAGCCCCTTCACGTTCACCTGCCAAGTAAAATCCCAGTCAACGTCCCGGAAACCGGTTCCGGTTGAACCCGGCGCACCAGCAACGCCAGCGTTGTTGACTAGGATGTCGATCTGACCTGCTTCGCTATTGAATTTTTCAACGGCAGCGGCGATCGTACCCTTGTCGGTAACGTTCATATTCGCAACGTACGCCTTGCGACCCAGCGCTTCAACCTGCTTTGCAGCAGCGGCGGCGTTCTCGTCGCTGAGGTCACCAATAGCGATGTCAGCGCCCTGTCCAGCCAGCTTCAATACGATGCCAAGGCCCAGACCCTGACCACCACCGGTAACCAGCGCAACTTTTCCACTCAAATCTGCAAACATGTAGTTCTTCCTGCTCTCGAATAAGATTCCGTCGTCGTTCGCAGCGATAGTTCGATGTAGAAATCATGCTTACGGTGCGGCGTGTGCTGATAAAAAAAATCAGACACCCAAATCTACCAAAAAATAGTGATACGCCGAGAAAGTATTCCGTCTAATCTTTCCGCATGACATAAATTCGCAAAATCTCTATTGCCGGTGGCGCAGGGTCAGAAAAACGACTTTCGCAAAGCTGCTTTCTGATCGAATCGACATTGCATTTATCGAACTCTATGACGTGATGTGGCGTCTCCTCACGCGCCGCCTGAAGGCCGAGCTCAGGCGCAACAATCGGCACAAGGGCTGGAGGAATTTCGCCAAATTCATGAAAGTTGTTTTCAAGGCGAACCTAGACCCGTACATCGAAGATTTTGATTCCAACAACGACGACCCGAAACTCACACTTGCTCGGCTTATCGCTAAGCAATAACAACACGCAGAAAAGCTGCTCGTACTCAACGCTTCACTCAACATCGAACTGATTTTGGCTACGATGAACTCCAAATAACCCCGTAATCGCAGTACCATGCGTTTTCAGCGACATTTAGGAAGTCGCCATTTGCCACTTGAGTAGCCAGTAAACGAATCCCATATGCCATCACTCGTCTCATCAAACACAGTCTTCGAACCGGTAGCCGGTTGGGCCAAAGTCCCGCATGGACTTTGGCTGCGTGAGGCGACTGCGGTTGCCGTTGATAGCAACGACAACGTGTTCGTGTTCAACCGCGGAAACCAGCCGATATTAGTGTTTGACCCCGACGGTAATGTGATCGATATGTGGGGCAACGACAACCCGCCCGACGCAGTGCGAATCATCCGCGACCCGTATGGCAACTCGATGCAGTTTTACGACACTTGGTTCTCGCGCCCGCACGCCATTACTATCGATCATGAAGATAACGTTTGGCTTGTCGACGATACTGGCCACCAGATCAACAAAATGTCTAGGTCAGGCAAATACCTGATGCAGATCGGCACCGGTGAGCCCGCAGAACCACAGAGCGGCGAAATGTTCAACAAGCCGACCGACGTTGCGATTTCCAAGAAGACCGGCGACATTTTCATCACAGACGGCTACGGAAACTCTCGCGTTCACCGACTCGATAAAGACGGCAATCACATCCTATCGTGGGGTACTCCCGGAACCGACGCCGGTGAATTCAACCTGCCGCACAACCTTGCTTTGATCGACGATGAAGAAGTAATCGTTTGCGACCGCGAGACCCACCGGGTTCAGGTGTTCTCTGTCGACGGTGAATTTAGGCGAGAATGGTTCTCTCACAAGTCAGTGGCAGTCGAAGTAACCGGCACCGGCGACGATGTTCGAATTTACGTTGCGGAACAAGGGCCTACGAACGGTTCGCCTACTCGTGGCAACGAAAACACCGGCAACCGAGTGGTTGTTTACGACCGAGAAGGAAATCGCCTAACTCGCTTCGGCAGCACTACGTTTGGCAACGAGCCCGATCAATTCCTGTGGCCACACAGCATGGCTATCGACTCCCAAGGCAACGTCTACGTCGCAGAGGTGTCATACGTCGAATGGGGTCGCCATCAGAACCCGCGTCAAGAACAGGCATCCCTAAGGAAATGGCGAATAGTCGACAGCTAGTCAGCCTCGTCACCGCTTCGTTTCGAACTTTCGATAGTCAGCCGAAACGCATCTCGAGTGGGAACTCGATCTGAATAATTAAAGTAAAAATTCGCCGCTGTCGGATAGAAATTGCCTAACACCTTCACAGCGTCGTATCCGCGAGTACAATTCTTTGCCGTTGGGTGTACGCGCCCATTCCACGACTTCTACTGATGTAAGCATTCAGGCCGACCCATTTATGAGCAATGTAACGATTCGAGATATCAAGACGATTATGACCGAGCCGGACAACATCCGACTCGTTATCGTCAAGATAGAAACTTCTGAGCCCGGCCTATACGGCATCGGCTGCGCAACCTTCACCCAGCGACCAACTGCAGTTGCAGCTGCCGTCGATGACTATCTCCGACCTTTCCTTCTCGGCCGAAATGTTGCCGATATCGAAGACATCTGGCAGTCATCGTACGTTTCGTCATACTGGCGCAACGGACCCGTTCTAAACAACGCACTCTCTGGTGTCGACCAGGCGCTTTGGGACATCAAGGGCAAGATGGCAAGCATGCCTGTTTACGATCTTCTTGGTGGTCGAGCACGTGTAGCTGCTCCTGTTTACGTTCACACTTCAGGCGAAAGTCACGAAGAAGTGGGCGACAAGGTTCAGGCGTTCGTCGAACAGGGCTTCCACCACGTTCGTGTGCAGATGTCAACTCCTGGCTACGCAACCTACGGCAACAAGGGTGCAGCAACCGGAACAAACTCGGGAGGAAACCACAACGTACTTGAAGGGCCTATCGCCAACACCGATTGGCAACGTGAGTACGATCCAAACAAGCTCTACGCTCACCCGGGCGGAGTCTACGAACCTAAGCCGTATATGCGATCGGCTCTGGGTCTATTTGAATACATCCGAGGTCGTTTCGGATACGGACTAGAAATTCTTCACGACGTTCACGAACGAATTCCACCGATACTCGGTGTTTGGTTCGCCAAAGAAGTAGAAAAGTACCAACTATTCTTCCTCGAAGACTTGTTCAGCCCCGAAGATCAGGCGTACTTCAAGATGGTTCGAGAGCAGTGCGCTACTCCAATCGCTATGGGTGAATTACACAACAACCCGCACGAAGTTGTTCCGATGATTCAAAACCGACTAATGGACTTCATTCGAATCCACATGTCGCAAATCGGTGGAATCACACCGGCCCGCAAACTTGCTGCAATGGGCGAGCTCTACAACGTTCGAACTGCTTGGCACGGCCCCGGCGACACTTCACCGGTTGGTCACGCTGCGAACATGATGTTGAACTTGAACACCTACAACTTTGGTATTCAGGAAGCCAACATTCCGTCAGAACGAACCCGGGAGATGTTCCCTGGAACTCCTACTCTCAAGGACGGCATGATGTGGTCGAACGGCAAGCCGGGTCTCGGCATCGACATTGATGAAGATATGGCCGCTAAGTTCCCGTTCAAGGAACGTGAGTTTGGTGGAGCATGGGACACCGTTCGCCGAGCCGACGGATCAATGGTCAAGCCATAGGAGCTGACGGCACGTTTTCTCGGCAAGATCCAACGGCGACATAGTCGTTTGATTTAGCCGAAGATAAATTGCTAAATACGAAACAGCCCGCTGGAATTTCTTCCAGTGGGCTGTTTTTTTGCAGCACGGCGTTGCACGCACGCACGAACGATCAATTGCTTGCCCACAAGGCAGTGATTCACTTGATCTACGCCTTCGAATAAAACAGACCTGACCTTGCCTCAGTAGCAACAGCAGCACGTCGAAGATAAACCCAAGGATCCGAAGCCATCGCAATCAGCGACCAGTCAGTCGTATAAGAACTCGAAAGTTCATTCAATATCGTTGATATCGGGCAATCAACTGGACACACACTGCTTCACGTCCTAATAACTAACGACGGACGACGAAGCTTCGAAGATTGGGAGATCGTAGTCAAATACGACCAAGACGGCCCTGCACTGGTCGAACAAGGGATTTTGAATATCCACTAAGAAATGGAAGTTCGAGTTAAGGTCGACGCCAAGATGTAGAACGTCACGTATGTTGTCGTGGGCGATCGACAAATCCGCCAACCTGAACTCGCTTGTCCTGAGCCAATTTGAATGGGATACAGGATATCGGAGGAGTGAGGAGTGTCTCGATACTCCTCACGACAACACGAAGCGCCTACCCCTTGACCACCTCAAGCTCCTTAGTGATGTCGATAGCGGTGTGGATGCTTCGATACACAGGGCAGGAGTCAGGATGCAGTTCGAACGCTCGCGTTACAGCTGCCTCTTTTTCGGCGTACAAAGCTGAATCTACCTTCAGGGTGTACTTCACGTGCACGCGCTTAATTACCAACACACCGCCTTCTTTTTCTAGCTCTCCAACACTCTCTGAGTGAAGGAAGCCATCGCCAGCTGGAATCCCGCGGGCCTCAAGGGCACCGCCAAATGTTCCGGTCATTCAGCCAGCAGCTGAAGCGATCACGTAATCGAGAGTCGTTGTGTATGGATCAACGACGTTGTTGTCGACTCCGTAGTGCTCGGCAACTTCGGAGTGAACGCCCAGCATCACAGGGCCGTCGTGAGCCGGAACGAACGCCCGGCGGATCGGACCCTTTACTCGCTCGATCCGCACATGCGATCTATAAGCGACTCGGTCTCCTTCGTTATTATCAGCCAACTCTACTTCTCCCAATATCTTTGCATATCAATGTGTATGGCTCTCAGTTAGCTAACAGCATTCTCGAACACAAGCCTAGACCACGTTACGAATACAGCGAAAATTACTGCCGAAACTATAACGAAATTTAGCGACACAAGAGGGAATCTCAAGCCAAGCTTTCGATGAACGTCAATTGGAGTTTTGTAAAAGCTAGATTCACCTTGAATCAAAAATACTATCAACGCGGGGTGAATGATCGTATGGCCCACAATTCCGGTTTTTCCGAAAGTGAGTGCCGTTGTGAACAGAACGAGAGTGATCGCTATCCCAAGTAGCAGCGCCATAAGTCCGATGACCAACAGGAATCCAAGAACGAAAAATCATGGAACCACCTGACGTGAATAAGAGGCATTTGTTGTACCAACCAGCCCGAATGCATTCAACACACACTGAACAATCTCACGATTACATCTCGCTTAACATTCTCTCGTGTGATTCCGATTAAGTCACCTTTGTTTTGACGACTAACGAAACACTGTGAAAACTTTATATCTGTAAATTTGGGCAGATACAAAATGATTACGTTTAATCGTAACTATGACGTCAATCGTTCAAGTAGCTATCGATACCTTCTTTTATCGCTAGTTCATCGTCACTTTTTGCACCCAACAACGCATGTTGGAGTGGAAACGTGTCGCGATATATGCATGCTCGCTGCAGTAAATCGTCGATAAGCGGATATGCCGGGCGAATGTGATCGATCATCGAATCGCCAGGGCCGTTCGTCGCAATAACCGCCGCTATATCCACAGCAGGATCACCAAGTCCAGCGGTACCGAAATCGATTACTCCAGCCAAGCGTGAACGATCGTCGAAAACAAAATTCCCGAACCCAAAGTCACCATGACGTAAGACGGAGTGATATTGGAAACGAATTATCTTCTCGACTGATTTGCTGAGCTTTCGATTCGATCGATTCCAGTCCGAAGACGTAATTCGGGGTTTCAGAATGCTACGAACATCTTCCGTGAAACTAACCCACCGCTGATTTCCGTCGTTGTCTCGTATTTTCGAGCTACCAAAGAGAGATACTGGCGTGGAATGAAGCGTCGTTAGAAATCTGCCAAGATCCTTGCCGAGCCGCGAAAGCGTTGCCCCACTCAACTCGCTTGCCTGATCTACGCCTAAAATCTGGCCAGTAATAAACGGATATGCCATCACGCGCCATTCAAGACCCGTTACTTCTACGAATATTTCTGGATCCGGCGTGGATACTGCGAGCCGACCGTTCACAGCGCGTAATACGGCGACCTCGAGTTCCATAGAATCTGCTGCAACACGATGAAGCGGGTATCGGAACACCCACTCATCGTTTGCAAGAATAGCGATGCTGTTATGACCGGATCCAAGAAGGCTCCATTGTTCGATCTGGTATCCGATCGACAGCAGAGCTTCGACTATTGATTCAGCAGAAACGTTCAACTACCCGGACCTTTTCGAATCACACTGCCGAACGATCATATTTCACAGTAGCCTAAACGCCGATCTACCAGGCGCCATCGCCCTTAGGAGCCTTCGTTACCCAGGGTTGCTTACGTGGCTCGCCATTTGCCTGCAGTAACGCTGAAATGTAGCCGTAGCAGAATGCAAACGCAGTTCCCTGAGGGTCGTCGCCGCTGATCCACGGCACATGGTCGGGCATCATCATGTACTTGTATCCAACCTCTTGATAGACCTTGATGATCTCCGAGAAATCGATGCTGCCCTCATCAGGGAATGCTTCCATGAAGTCGAGCTTGTGACCACGAATGTTACGGAAATGAACGTTGAAAATCTTATTTCGGCTACCGAACCATCGAATCACATCAGCGATTTCTTTACCGGGGTCATTGAGCATCTCGGTTACTGTGCCTTGGCAGAAGTTCAGACCGTGGTATTCGTTCTCGTGCAGCTGCACGAACTTCTTCATACCATCAATAGTGCCAAGCACTCTGGTCACACCCATGTAGCCATCGGGCGTGTATGGATCGTGCGGGTGACACGCCATTCGAACCTTCGCCGATTCTGCAGTCGGAACAACTCGCTCCAAGAAATAATCTATGCGTTCCCAAAACTCGTCTACTGTAACGTCGCCTGCGATTGTCTTAGGATCGTCAGGGTTCATCTTCGACCAGCGGAACGTCGAGTTCGATGCACCACCACGACCCAATTCTCGCTCTGAACGAGGGATGCCGATGATGTTCATGTTGTACTTGACAGACGGAATTCCGACTTCGCCACACATACGAATGATGTTCTGAATCGATTCGATTTCTCTATCACGCTCAGGGCTCTTGCCTAGCATTACGTTCGGCGACTGTGAGCGATCAAGTGGTGTAGATGAAAGCGGAATCTGAACCATGTCGAGCTCGATTCCATATGAGTTGACCTTCTCACGGTGACGCTTTAAGTCATCGATAGTCCAATCATGTGGATCTCCCGGCGGGTCAGAGCAGACGTTCATCACGCCAAGCTGTGCCCACTGTTCAAAATCCGAGTCGTTTCGCGCCGCTACCTGAGTTCCAACGTACATAAACCGAGCCTCCGACAGTTCCTGCGTTCAAGTGGGCGGAAGGTTAGCAGTAAATTCAGTTAGAAGAAGTGGTTACACGTTCGATTGTCGATTTAATAGCATGTTTATTTTCGATCGCAAATTGCTCAATTGACCGAGGTTTATTACCCGTGATTCGTTCGACGTTATCGGAACTTATTGCGATCGTTCCGACACAGACTTCTTCATAGACATCGGCAATATCTTTGGCACTGCCGGAATCATCAGTTTCCAATTGGGTTAGGTACGCTTTCGAATCAAGATTTACGTAACTTATCTCTTGTTCGATAGCACTAGAAAAAGCTGCCGCAACTCGCTCCATAGATATGTTTTCTGATCCGGTGAGCAAAGCATGACTGTTCAGTGCACCAGTGTTTACGAGCAACACCGCCGCACACTCACCGATGTCGTAAGCGTCGATTGCACCTATTTCACCGTCATTGGATGGCGCTTCTAAAGTCACGACACCTGCACTTTCAACTTTCAACAGAGAAAAATAATTTTGCATGAAATAGTGAGGTCGCAGAAATGAGTACGGGACACCTAATACGGAGATCGCAGTCTCGATTTCAGCATGCGCCACCGACCATGCATAAGGTCGATCACCTGCGTCGCTCGACGACAGCTTCACGATGTGTCGAAGACCCGCTTCTTTCGCTAGCTTCGCCAGACTAATTTCCTGTTCAACTTGCCGCTCGTTATCGACCGAAACGATGAAGACTGAATCGCATCCTTTCGGTGCAGTCTCGATCGATTTAGGATCATCAAAATCGCCTAATACAAGTTCGACTCCCATACCAAGGGTCGCCATCTTGCCACGTTCAATATCACGAACCAACGCCCGCACACCAACACCGCGGTTCACGAGTGATTCAGCGACTCGACGCACCGCTGAAGGCGGTCACGCGAGTGACGAGAACTTTCATTTGGTATTCCATACTTTAGAAACGCGGCACAGTTTTCCGTATCGCTTCGAGCCAGCCTGAATACAGCGAATTGCGCTCCGACTCGCTCATTGACGGTTCGTAAATCGCTGAAGCCTTCCACAACGACTCTATTTCAGAGTCTGATCTCCACATACCAACCCCTCTGCCCGCGAGAAATGCTGCACCAAGCGCCGTCGTTTGAGCAATGTTCGCAACCTCGACAGGCCGGTCGAGAATATCTGCCTGAAACTGCATGACGAAAGGATTGTCGCTCTGGCCACCGTCGGCACGAATTGGCTGCTTAGAACGTGTGCGACCAGTCTCCATCACATCAACAACGTCTTTCACTTGATAAGCAGTCGATTCGAGTGCGGCACGAACGATGTGACTACGATCACTGCCACGAGTTAGTCCGGTGATGGATCCGGTGGCATCGGGTTGCCAATGCGGAGCACCAAGACCAACAAATGCGGGCACAAAGTACACACCCTCATTCGAACCAGCCGACGTTGCTAAATCGACGGTTTCAGGTGCGTTAGAAATTACCCCAAGACCATCTCGTAACCACTGCACTGTCGCGCCAGTTACGAATACAGAACCTTCGGTGACGTAAGTTTTTTTCGAACCGATGCGGAATCCGAGAGTCGCAACCAATCCAGCGTCATTTCCGTCGAAACTTGGAATTGGCGGCGTAGTGCCTTTGTTCGCGAGAACAAAGGCACCTGTGCCGTACGTGCACTTGATTTGTCCATTTTTGAAACACGCCTGACCATACAACGCAGCGTGCTGATCACCCGCCATCGCTGTGATTGGTATTTCAGCTCCGAACACCTTTTTCGAAGTAACACCAAAATCGTCAGCGGTGTTTTTGACCTGGGGAAGCATCACTTCTGGAATATCGAATAGCTCAAGCATCTCCGGGTCCCATTGGAGATCGTGCAAGTTCAGCAGCATTGTTCGAGATGCGTTCGTGGCGTCAGTGGCATGCACTTCTCTGTCGGTCAGATGCCATAAAAGCCATGAATCGACAGTGCCGAAACACAACTCCCCAGCTTGAGCTCGCGCCTGCCCATCGGGAATGGTCGATAAAAGCCACATCAGCTTGGTTGCACTGAAATAAGGGTCGATGACGAGCCCGGTTATCTGCCGAATACTTCTAGCATGATCGGTTTTGGCGATATCCCGGCATATCTCAGCCGTTCGACGGTCTTGCCACACGATCGCATTCGCAACTGGTCGTCCCGTTCTGCGCTCCCATACGACGGTTGTTTCGCGCTGGTTGGCAATACCAATTGCTGCGATATCTTCCGGTCCAAGCTTTGCGCGTCCAATGGCTTGCTTAGCCACACTTACGGCCGCTTCGGCGATCTCGATCGGGTCATGCTCAACCCAGCCCGGTTGAGGAAAATGTTGTGAAAGTTCGACCTGCGCACTCCCCACTGGTGAACCCATGGAGTCGAACACAATCGCCCGTGTCGATGTCGTTCCCTGATCAATTGCGAGTATGTAGTTTGGCATATCCGAAGTACTTTACAGACTCTCCTGATTCATCGTCATATGAATTAGCCAATCACTCCTCATGTACCCGCGGTTCACCGTGAAATCAAGTGAGGGATCCCCCACGCTGAACCCATTAGCTCATCTATTCACTGATGTGACGATCGCGACAATGCTCAATGACGGATAGATGGTCAAGACAAAAGGCGTAACGCTCGTAACACTCGCGACACTTATCGAAGGATTCATAGCTTCATGCTCATCCGCAGAGTTGCCGACGCCCGCCGAAATATCGCCTCCAGCAACAACGATCACGGTCGAAGCTGAAGACGATCTCTCTAGATAACTAAACTACTTTTGTCTTAGGGGAAATAGCTCTTAGACACCTATCCGTCGAGTATTCCAGCAAGTTCTTCCATCTCGTCTGACGAAAGCTCCCACTCGGCAGCGGCAGCATTCTGGCGAATCTGGTCAGGCGTGCTAGCTCCAGCGATCACCGATCCGACTGAAGCTCGACGAAGTATCCACGCAAAAGCCAATTCGACCATCGTGTGACCGCGCTTTTCAACGAACACTTCAAGCTGATCGAGAATGTCGAAGTTCGCTCCCGAAAGCCGTTTGACCTGAGCCGTCGGCGTAAGTGCCAGTCGCGTGTTCTCTGGAACAGCCTGGTTCCGACGATATTTGCCCGTAAGAAATCCGTGAGCGAGCGGGAAGTATGGCAATGTGCCGAGTCCATATTTTTCAGAAACCGGCAGCACTGCTCGCTCAACTCCACGTTCGAGCATAGAGTATTCCGGCTGAGAAGAAATAAACGGGGTGTAACCGTTGTGTTTAGCTGTCCACTGAGCATCAGCTATTCGCCATGGGTCAAAATTGGAAAGACCGATGTATCGCACCTTGCCGTCTTTGACCATGTCATCGAGAGCCCGCAAAGTCTCGTCGATCGGCGTGTCGGGATCCTGCTTGTGGATCTGGTACAGATCAACGTAGTCGGTTTGAAGCCGTCGAAGCGAACCTTCGAGCGACTCAACAATGTGCTTGCGAGAGCCGCCTTTGCCGTGAGGACCCTCTTCCCAAAGCATGCCGAACTTGGTTGCGATCAACACTTCATCTCGACGATCAACCAGCGACCGACCGATAATTTCTTCTGAATTTCCGTGCGAGTAGATGTTTGCTGTATCGATGAGGTTCATACCTTCGTCGATAGCGGCAAAGATCACTTCTCGAGCTTCTTTGAATTCCATTCGACCGCCAAAGTTGTTGGTCCCGAGACCAATTACGCTGACTTCAAGACCAGAATTTCCTAGATGGCGATACTTCATAATTTTTTACTCGTTAGGGGGAATTAGGAACTGGGTTTTTGTGGGGTCGATTATCGTTAACGCCGGTGATTATAGATGGTGAACACTCTTATGGTTGTTACAACTGTCACTGTGAGCGAAAAGAGAAGAGATCCTTCGTACTCCAACGGGGTACTAATTCCCACTCGACTCGATTCAGGGTATCTAAGTTCAGAATTTTGGTTTAAACCGGTGACGAACTAGCGTTGACGGTTTAATAGAAAATGACACTCGAACAGATCGTAATAGGGCTCATTCGAATCGCTGGATCAGTACCGGTGCTGCGTTGGGCGTTCGCGGGCGCTTTAATCGCGATTACGGTCGATTTTTCCGATCTGTTCTGGATGGGCGTTCTAGATCTAGGCGGACTTCCGAACTACCAGACCTTCGATAAGTGGATCGATGTCGTGTACATGCTCACCTTCTTGTGGGTTGCGAATAAATGGGATGGCCCAGAACGTAAAATCACTTTAGTTTTGTTCGGATTCAGAATGGTCGGATTCGTGGCGTTCGAACTAACGCAGATTCGACCAATTCTTCTCGCATTCCCGAACGTTTTCGAATTTTGGTTCGTATTCATTGCGATAAGACGGCACTACTGGCCAAAGTACGAAATGACCCGACAACGAATCATTAGGTGGCTAATTATCGTGCTCGTACTGAAGCTGACACAAGAGTGGGTACTGCATGGCGGTCAATACCTCGACAGTTTCACACTGTTTGAAGCCGTCGAGGCAATGTGGAACTTTATTGCCTTCTGGAACTAGTTCGAATCGATAAAAAAATTAACGATTTGGCAATTGGCTAAGAAACCATTACCAAACTTGTGCGTCACCCTCTCGGCGAGGATCCGACGCTGCAAACATCGTTCCGTTCTCAAGATCAACTTGTATCGCCCCTTCGCTACCGGCTCCACCCCAAGCGCCAGTGGATTCCACTGGTTGCCCACGCTTTTTCAGGCCTTGAATAACTTCCGACCCTGACCTATCTTCGATCTGAAGTACATCCACCGTTGATCGCGGTGATGCCGATCCCATTCCCGCCTGATTGTGAGTCCAACGTGGACCGTCGATCGCTTCTGCCACGTTCAATCCATAGTCAAATACGCTCGTAACTACCTGAAAGTTAGTTTGCACTTGCGTATCAGCTCCCGGCGTTCCGCAGACCAACTCGAGCTTTCCGCCTTCTTCTGCCGGCTTAGAGAAAACCATCACAGGGTTCATAGTGTGTCGTACTCGTTGACCCGGATTGAGATAGTCGATGTGATCGGGTTCGAGGTGCCAGTAGGTCATCCGGTTGTTCATCAATATTCCAGTTGACCCTGCGATGACGCACGATCCAAACATGGTTTGGATGCTCTGGAGTTCACCGACTGAGTTGCCCCAGCGGTCGACCACACAGAAGTGCGTCGTATCGGTTTCAGCCGAATGAAGTCGCCGACCTCTGCGGTGCCTTTTTGCTGCATCAGGCGATCGATCCATAAAGGCCCAAGGATCGCCCTCTACGACATCGGAAGCCGCTCGATCGATATCTATCAGCGCTGCTCGCTCTGCCAAATACTCGGGATTGAGCATGCCATCTATAGGAACATCGACGTAGTTGGGGTCAGCGAGGTAGGCCTCTCGATCTGCGAACGCCAGTCTTTTCGCCTCGACCATTAGCTGCACTGATCCGGACGTCATGTAGCTGTACTGCTTCGGATCGAACTTCTCAAACATCGCCAGCTCTTGAAGCAAAACGTGACCGCTTGAGTTCGGTGGTGCTTCGTACACAGTTCGACCTCGGTAGTTGATCGACAACGGAGCCTGCCACTCAACCTCATGACGTTTGAGGTCTTCGTAGGTCAACAACCCATCGTGTTCTTCTGAGTACCGTGCGATCTCACGGGCAATATCGCCTTCATAGAAAGCGTCACGACCCTGATCGGCAATTTGCTTGTATGTGCGAGCCAAATCAGGATTTCGGCGAATCTCGCCCGGCTTCAGCCAGTTTCCGTTCGGAGCAAATACTGGTCCAGAGGTTGCAGAACTTCTAAGCACCGGATTAAGTGCTGCCATTCGAGATTGAAAATCAGAAACAGGAACGCCATCTTCACAAAGTTCAATCGCAGGGTCTAAACACTGTGCCAGAGTCAATATTCCGTACTTTTGATGGGCGCTCAGTAGGGCATCGACGATTCCCGGAACCGACGTCCCCAAAATACCTGTGTACGGTATGCCGTCTTTGTACTTATCGGCAGTGGCGGCGAGCGGAGCTGAACCGGTTCCGTTTGCAACCTCTACCGTGGCGTTCGCAGCCATGTGAACCATCACAAATCCATCGCCACCAATCGACGATCCCTGTGGCTCGGCTGCGCCCAGAGCGAACGCCACAGCGATTGCGGCGTCGACTGCGTTTCCTCCCCGGTGGAGTATTCGCATCCCAGCCTGAGTCGCCATCGTGTGGTTCGCAACGACCGCCCCTTTGCTACCGATCTTTGGCGGTCGATACGCCTCACCAATCAGCCCGTGCGGAGATAGGTTGCTGTCCATGTAGGTGGCTTTCCTTTTGTGATCGTGAAATACCGATCGTTGTTTACGTGCTACGCAACTCTGAGTGAATTTCAGGCAGTCTAGCAGCCCCTACTCGCCAATTCTCCAGAGCTTGTATATTCGATTATTTCCTTACGAATAATCAGTAACACATGTGGTTCTCAAAGGAACTACACCCCATCGGTAAATAATCCTGACGTCGCGAACTTCTTACATCGGGTATTGGCGTGGAAACGACAAGTCGGCAACCGGCATGATCGCCGTAGCCAGGGGAGATATGTCATATTCGTAACTGGTCCTGTCGGGGCAGCGTTAGCACACGTATTAGAAAAGTCCGGTCGCTCGATGATCTCAGTTCCGGTCAATGAATACGGATCAGATTCCTACGGTGTCGCAATCATGCGAGGCGATCAGACAGACCTTAGACCACGAGCGTTAACGCCTCTTAGAGCAGCGGTGGCAACTTCTCGATCTGACTTTCTAGCCTGTACTGAAGCAATGATCTGAAGAAGAACCTGTTCGCCATTTACCGTATTAATTCCAGTCATAGCAATAGCGTGATCATTCGCTTTAGACGAAGCAGAATCGGTCACCACCATTGCTAGTCCAGCCGAAACAACAAGTACGGCAATTACTATCAAAACATTCCGAGGAGAAAATCAAATGTTCATTGTGAGATTCGTAGTTGGGGGGCAAAACGAATATTCGCTAGAAGTGTCCTTGCGGTGCGATATGGACCGAATATCGCAATTTTGTCGTGCTAGCGAAAATTTTACAACGAACCAGTTATATGCCGGCGAGCAGTAGCGAACAATCACACAAGGTAGCTTCAGATTTGATTATGAACCTGGCCAAACGTAGCCAGCAGCTGCATGTGCCGACCTGACAATATCCATAGCGGCGGCAAGTTGGTCCTTCGCAATCTGCTTCACATTGCAATTGGAGGCGATATGGCAGTCTCGGTTGTACTTGCCTTGGATATCGTAAAATGAGTTACAGCCTCCAATTATTGCCGTTCGGTAGACCGGATCCACGATTTCGTCGAGACGATCGGTTGAACAAGCACCGAATCTATAGTTGCCGATCTCCCATTCAGGAGGAACAGTCGCACCAATCATGATCTCGCCGTTTGACACCAGCCACGGTGCAATCTGTTCGTCAGTCAGATTCCTCGGTCCTGCGCTCAGGCTTTCATTCAAATCATGATCAGAGAGTACTTCTCCGATACCTTCTTGAGCTGTACTAAACGTCTTCAATGTAAACGGACCAGTAATCACGACTATCACCAACAAGAGGATCAATAGCGTGCGCTTAGACGGATTCTTAATCGCACGTTTCAGGCGTTCTTTACCGGAATTATCTTGCTCGTACTGAAGACCCATTTTGCGACCACCCCTTGTAGCCAAACGGCTATGTTTCAATTCATCGAACTGCGTCGGCACACAACATGCCAAGTTTTGGAGTCAGTTTAGACGAGGCAACGTGCGGTTGAGGGAATCATTGCTCGATTACGTCGTAAGGAAGCACGAATCCGGCGTCGGAGAACGCTTCCCAAACGTTGCCAATCGCTGCACTAATTTCTTCTTTGGCGACTTCAGGAACAGTGCAATCGGATGCCCTAAAACACTTTCCTGAGTACAACTGCTGAATACGATCGAGCTCAACGCATGCCGTACCGATCGAATCGGAGTACTTACCAGCTGGAAGCTGAGACAGGTTTCCGCCACTGCATGGCCCTCTCCTGAACGACACGACCTTCCAATCGAGCGGGCCCTCGGCATTAATCATCGTATTTGCTTGAGTCGCTAGCCAGGGTGAAATTTGGCTTGGAACAATCGACGTGAGCGAACTCATGCTCGCTTCAGTGATCTCTTTCTTCTTCGCAATATCGGCAAAGCTTTCTTTTGTTGTGGAAATCCAACCCGGAGCGAACGGAGCAAAAATCACAACACAAACAACGGTGACGATTAAGAAAATCGTGAGCAATGAAGGATTCCGCAGTTCACGTCGTAAGCGGGCACTTTTTGAAGTGTCGTTGTCGAACGAAATATCCATATTAAAGTTCAATCAGTACTGAGATCATGAGTAAAAAATTCAGACCTAGCGATTATCGGACAGATCGGATGTATCGACAGTGCATGCTACTCCCTAATACCACCGCATGGCAGAAAAATAATCGCGAATATACACCCCACTAATCTCTGATTTGCCCCTCATCGTCAGTCGCCAGTCGAACGAGATTGGCGTCAGAGAAAGCCACCTTCAATCGATCTAAAACGATCTGAAGATCCACAACGGCCTCTTCAGGAATATTGCACGCTGAAGTTTGAGTGCATTCAGGAGAATATTTCATTTAGATTTCATCGAGCAGCCAGCAAGCACTCTCAATAGCGTAAGCGTACTTACATCCGGGCAGCTGAGTCATGTGCTCTGCCAAACATGGGCCGTTCTTGAATCTCACACTGAGCCACTCCGCAGGTACGTCTGCTTCTTGCATTCGTACTGCTTACTTTCTAAGGAACGGGTATATCCGGCTTGCTACCGTCACGTTCACAAAGTGTCGTTCTCGAGCTTGCTGAACATCGCTCCAATTCTCTTGCGCAACACCGGAAACCTTTGGGTAAGCAATCGCAACAGGGATAGCGAATACCAGAAGTACGATCAAGAAGACCGATCGCATCGGTGGATTACGCAGATGTTTCCTTAACCGACCCTTTAGGCTGGTGTCATCTTCAACAAAAATGATCCCAGTCATGCCCTAATGGCGATCGCTGAATTTACGAGCAGCATTGCCAGATCCAGATATCTGACGCCGATTATCTCGATAACTACTTGCAGGAGGTGGCACAATTAGTAAGGATCGACTCTGAACTCTGAAATAACTTCTTCATTGAGCTCAAAACCAAGACCCGGTCGATCCGGAACCTCCATTGTTCCGTCCAGCGCTATCTCGAAGTTAGGGAGCAGCAGATTCTCAACCAATGGCGATGCAGGAAACGCTATCGGGAATTCGAAATAGGGCATGTTCGGGGTGATAGCTGCAAGATGAAGTTGAGCAGCGACGCCGATCACATGACACCACGTGTGTGGGATGCATAACGCTCCGAAGCGGTAGGCATCCTCGGCAATGTTCAATATTTCATGCATACCACCTGCACGAACTGCGCTTGGCTGAACGACTCCCAATTTTCCACGGCGTAATAAATCGGCGAATTCGTGGCGGGTACTGAATCCCCAATCGCCAACCGCAATTCGCACGTTGGTTGATTCATACAAACGACGATAGCCCTCCATATTGTCGGCAGGGAGTGGAGCTTCTATGAAGTATGGGCTGAACTCCTCTATAGCATCGATGGTCTGTATCGCCTGACCAACGTCTCGCCACCGATTTTGTACATCGATCATCAAGTCGCGCTTGGGTCCAATTATCGATCGCGCCTTCTCGATGACCGCAACATCCGTTTCGAGGTCTACGTTCGCGAACTGGCCCGGCCACTCTTCGATCTTCACCGCTTTCACGCCACGAGCAACGGCAATTTTGAGTCGTTCTTCAAGCTCTTCCAGATTCGCCCCCGGTGGATAGACGGTTGCGTAAGGGGTCACCCGTTTTAGAGGTTCGGTGTCACTTGCCGTGGTAGTAAACGACCGCCAAATGAGCTTGTGAACGGGTTTTCCGGCCGCCTTGCCTGCGATGTCCCAGAGCGCGGTTTCAATCGCTCCGATTGCACCGACAACAACTCCACGCCGACCAAATACACCGGTCGAGTTGTACATCTTCTGCCACAAGCGCTGAACTTCTGTAGGGTCCTCACCAACCAGCAGCACTTCGAGTCCGAGCGTCGACCGAATAATCGCGTCGATCACCAAACTCGGGGCCTCACATTGCCCGATACCACTTATACCTTCGTCGGTGTGAACTCGAACGACGGTGAGGTCGTAACCGCCGGTGCTGGCTGGACCTTCATCGCCTTCGGAAAACGACGGATTCCACGACGTTACGGTACCGTCAGCATCGTCTCGTAGCGCAATCGTCTCAACACTAGTTATTTTCATGATTACGCCTTGATGCCCCTTATGTGTGAGTCGGCATATGCTGGGAGATCGACCTTCGTTACTTTCTGAGGGAAGAAACTCTGGAGTCGTTCGTATTCTTCCTTCAAATCAGGATTCGGCTCCCAGTTTTCGCCGTAACGAACACCGAGAACCCCCGCCTGAAGCATTTCTTTCGTGCAGCTAAAGCAAGGCTGCCAAGTGGTGTACAGAATCGAGCCTTCGACCGCTATTCCGAACCTTGCTGCCGATAGCAGAGCGTTCTGTTCGGCATGGACGCAAATGCACATGTCATAACCAGTTCCAGATGGATACAGATCACGATTCGAGCACCTTGCGCAGCCACCTTCGTCGCAGTTGGGTGTCTTGTGGGGCGTGCCGTTGTAGCCAGTCGAAACGATGTGACCGTCGCGAGCCAGCACCGCGCCGATTTGGCTTCCCAGACAGTTCGCACGAGCACGAACTCCTACTGCGATCGACATCATGTAATCGTCCATATTAGGTCGGGTTAAGTTCGACTCAGCCAATGATGCAGGTGTCCTTAATGAAACTAGTGATTCGAGATATACGTCAGAGCACGTCTGCATAAACGAAGGTCGGCTCGGATCCCGGCTGCTATCCTAGCTTGTGATCGAGATTCATGCGCAACATTCCAATATTATTTTGAATCCTGATCGACGACGAATCAAACATTATTGCGTGCTCTAAAACGACTATTCGATGACATCAACCCCGCCTAAATCTAACTACGAAGAATCACTGCCCGATGCACTCGGCAGGTTCGGACCCTATGGCGGCAAGTTCGTGCCTGAAACGCTGATGGCGGCACTAACGGAGCTCGAAAACGCCTTTGACGAGGCAAGGCAGGACGATTCGTTCTGGGCTGAGTTTGAAGACCTTCTAACGCACTACGTTGGCCGACCTTCTGCCATGTACCACGCCAAAAACCTCACCGAGAAACTCGGCGGAACGAAAATTTACATCAAACGTGAAGATCTGAACCACACAGGCGCTCACAAGATCAACAACGCAATCGGACAGGCGCTATTGGCAAAGCGACTCGGCAAAAAACGCATCATCGCCGAAACCGGAGCTGGTATGCACGGTGTGGCGACAGCAACTGTATGTGCGCAGATGGGCCTAGAGTGCATTGTCTACATGGGCGATACCGATATCGAACGCCAGTCACCAAACGTTTACCGAATGCGAGAACTTGGTGCCAAAGTCGAACCTGTCACATCAGGAAGCCGAACGCTGAAAGACGCCACAAATGAGGCGATTCGCGACTGGGTTTCGAACGTCGAAGATACTCACTACATAATTGGTAGCGTTGTAGGCCCTCACCCATACCCGAAGATCGTTCGAGATTTCCAAGCAGTGATCGGTGCCGAGGCTAGACAGCAGATGCTCGATATCGCTGGGCGACTACCTGACTACGTCGTCGCATGTGTCGGTGGTGGATCGAACGCTATGGGCATTTTCTCCGGATTCCAGAAGGACGAGAGCGTTGGTCTTATCGGTGTCGAAGCGTCAGGCGAAGGTCTCGACAAGCGTCACGCAGCGACTATGACCAAAGGTCGGCCAGGCGTACTTCACGGATCGATGAGCTACCTTTTGCAAGACGAGCATGGGCAAGTGACCGAGGCTCACAGCATTTCGGCGGGTCTCGACTACCCAGGCGTTGGCCCAGAACACTCGTATTTGAAAGACACCGAGCGGGCGACGTACGTTTCGGCAACTGACGATGACGCACTTGCAGGCTTCAGGTTCCTTAGCCGAAACGAGGGAATCATCCCGGCTCTCGAACCTTCTCACGCGATCGGATACATGATGAAGTGGGTGCCGACCTTGCCGAAAGATCAGATCGTGCTTCTTCTGCTTAGCGGACGAGGCGACAAAGACCTAGACACCATCGCAAAGGCATCAGGCGTAGATCTCAGCTAGATAATTGGGGTAGCCAACGATCGCGTCAATGAAGCGTCTCTTTCTCTGCGAGTGGCCGGGAGAACCATAGATCAATCCTACCCAGAATAACGCCATCCCTGTTCGAAAGAACTTGCCGACTCGCCCCCACCACCACCTCACATCGCTGATTTAGTTCAGTGTGTTCAGGTAGCCGATCAGATCGTCCAGTTCGGAATCCGATAACACATCGCCGAAAGTCTTCGGCATTAAGTCGTTGAATCCATCGACGATTATTGCAGACGGATCGATGATCGAGGTCCTAATGGCGTCATCACCTCGTGCGCCGATACCAGACAATCCAGGGCCTACCAACTTAGTCGAGTCGGTTCTATGGCAACCGCTACACCCAAGTCCTTTGAACTGACGTGCACCATTGGCGATATCGGGGCCGGAGGCTGCAGATTCGCTTGTGGCAGGCGCTAAAGAACCGTTTTCTGGAACTAGAGTGGTCGTTCCCACCGGATTTTCAGTTGCTTCCACACACGCAACAAGCATCAGCAGCGTGAAAACAGCGAGTGTCGAGAGAACAATAAATTTTGAACTTATGAACACGAATCAGACCCCATATCAACTGAAAATAACTGACTAAAAAATACACACCGGAAAAAAGTATCTGCGATCAACTCTACTTATTGTGCCCTCTATTCAAATTAGAAGACCTAGGTATGCCGGTTGGGCCAACAGAATCGTTGAATTCGATAACGACGGAGTTTCGCACGTCCGATGGCATTTTCACTTTAGGTTCAGACCACAAGATAAAACTGTGGAACGCTGCTTCCGAGAAGATTTTCGGAAACAAAAGCGAGCAAGTAGTCGTCAAGAAGTGCTACGACGTTTTGTGAGATGGGCGAAAATCTGGGCGAGTGCTCTGAAGTCAGTGATAGACCCTGAAGAAATTGAGATTCTCAAATCAACAACTAGAGATCTGCATCAAAAAATACGAAGAGGGCATGACTCAGGTCATACGCACCCCTGCCGATGTGATAGATGATGCCCTCACTGAGGCAACAAATGACCTGTAACCTGAGGCTGGCCGAATTCATTTAGAGGGTGTTTCTAGAAGCATTATCGTTGGAGACGGATCACCCGCGGAAGTGATCGTCTCAGAAGCTCAAAATCAAAATTCCGATGAAATGGCGATGGCAACTCAATTAGAATAAGCACTGGCAAGAGGTGTTCTGGGCAGCGTCGCTGATCGAGTTCTGCACTCAACCTCCATACCGATATTCACGCTCTACCCGGACGAACTAAGCGGTTTCGAAAACACAATTCGAGCGACGAGCGCAGGCACGTAACACACAGATAGGAAATCGTATGTCGATGGCAGGTCCATTAGAGGGCATAAGAGTTCTCGAGTTCGGCAGTTTTGTTGCCGGCCCATGGGGCGGACAACTACTTTCCGACATGGGTGCCGATGTGATCAAAATCGAGCCACCAAACGGTGATCCATGGCGACACGCTAGTTCTTTCGCCCAGAACGAAAGCCGAGTGTTCGTTCCGCTAAACCGAGGCGTGAGGAGTATTTGCCTTGATCTCAAACTGAAGACTGCTCAGACTGCCCTTCGGAAGCTAATAGAATCAGCCGACGGCATCATTTCCAATAATCGACTCGATACTGCCGTCAAACTCGGTATTGATTACTCATCGGTTTCGAAGATCAACCCTCGACTCGTCTATGTAGATATCACCGCATACGGTTCGAAAGGCCACATGGGAGACATGCCGGGCTTTGATCTAATCGTTCAGGGCTATACGGGAGCGGTTGCTAGCGAAGGCAAAATCACCAAAAACGGACAACCAGAAGTCGTTTGGTCATCTTCGTACATCGATTTCTCAACCGGGTACGCAGCAGCGAACGGAATACTCGCTGGCATCATCGGACGAGGAAAAACCGGCAAAGGTCAGCTTGTATCTACAAGTCTATTGGCGAACGCCATTGCCATGCAGAGCCTTCGTATCTCAGATGTCGAAGGTATCCCCTCGCCGGCAAAAACCTGGTTCGAACAAACTCGACCCGGACTAATCGAACGGGGAGCCAGCTACGAGGAAATTCAAGACAGCTACCAGATAACTGTTCGGCCTCTGATCTACCGATGCTACTACCGAGCGTACAAAACACTCGATGGCGGACTCGCCCTTGGCACACTTGCCGTCCATGCCCGGGCCAGACTGCTCGATGTGTTCGGTCTCAAAGACCCGCGCGTGACCGATCCAACCTACGATGACACTACACCAGAGGCTATTCGTATCGGACACGAGCTGGTCGCCAAATTCGAAGATACATTCGCCAACAAAACGACCGATCACTGGTTCAAAGAGCTTCGATCACACGATATCCCATGCGAGCCGCTTCGGTTCATCGAAGAGATGGTGGACGACGAGCAGGTACTTGCGAACGATTACGTAATCGAGGTCGATCATCACACCGGCCATAAAATCAGAACGTCAGGCCCAATTCTAACGTTCGGCGGAGGCATGCCAGAACTGAAGTCATCTCCGGCGCTAGGCGAGCACACGTCGGATATTTTGGCTGACATCGGACTAAGTTCAGACGAGATCGCCGAACTACACGGCTAAGAACTGCGTCGAACGTGGCTTACCTGATCGAACGTAGGTAGAAACGGCTTTCCCTTGACACCTGCATCGTAAATCGGACGTATGGGTCGCTTTTGATTCATCGAAGGCGTTGGTCCAGTTGGCCTAAATTCGTCCAAAATACCGACAGTCACGCTTTCGAGCCGAATCCCGTCTTCTCGTTGTTTCGCCAAATTATCGAGTGCGGCATCTGACAATCCCGGGTCGGGCCGGTGATCTTCAGGAAATTTCCTGAGGCAATCTCGTTCAGCCACCGAAGCAGGGCGAGGCGTCGCTGCACTGCACGAGTGAGCGAATGGACACATATAAGCAATGCACATCGTAGTAGCGCCAACCGCAGGTGCACCAGCAGTAGCCAGCCCTATACGTGCCAAAACATCGCGTTGAACACGACGAAGTTTTCGTCGTCTTCGATCTATCCAGCTTTTAGGAAGTCCGGGCATCTACAAAATTCAGGGTTGGTCAGCGTTGCTAACGGGTCGGAACAATAAAATCGTGCCACACCCAAGAACCGAATGCTAAACGCCATGTCAGGGTGCGATCTAAGCACTCAAACAATCTACACGTTCGCGTGTCGATAAATCTTATTTACCACCCAATGTTTACCTGTCATTGCGAGGAGGGACGACGTGGCAATCAGTGTGATGAGGAACGCTACCAACGATTCGGCCAAATACCCGCATTCCTACGCACCGCCCGTCTCCCAAAGGTCTCTCCGCTTCGCTATCGCTACGGTAGAAATATCAATTGCACCTGTGGTTAGCCAGTTCGAACACATATAGTCTTATCGCATCGAATTACCGTGGCGATCAAGCCCGAAGAACAACACCTCACTCAGGAACACCCATTGCCAACGCCCGAGCCAATCAACGTCCCACGTGCCTCGCTTGAGGAAATATTCAAACTCGCCCGTGAGTCATACCCGAACGAATGCTGCGGCTGGCTAACCGGCGATAAAAACTCGAATGATGCACCCGGTGTTCGATCTGCAATCAACGCCTACGAGCCAGAAACTCACCCCACTGCGAAAGACAGATCGGCTCAAACAGCGTTCGTTATCTCAGATGGCGACCTGCTAGCTCTGAACAGAACTCTCGACGATGATGTTCGGCCTCGAATCATCTATCATTCGCACCCAAACGGACGCGCCTATTTTTCTGAGACCGACAAGGCAAATGCGTCCGATCCTTGGGGCGATGGGCCTGCGTACCCTGTTCATCAAATCGTTATCGGTATCGACAGCGATCGCGTTGTAGAAGCTCGTCAGTTTGCGTGGAATGAGCAAACAGAAGATTTCGTCGAAATCGCGGAGTACGAAGGTCTCGATATTTAGCTAGCGTTCGGTAATAACGCCGCCGTTGACGTTGATCGACTGCCCAGTGATGTACGAAGCACGCAGGCTGCACAAAAAACCAATTAGCTCGCCAACTTCTTCGTCGGTTCCCGCACGCTTCATCGGAATTTCAGCGAGCCGAGCATCCCAACGATCGGTACGCCCCATCGGGTCAAGCCTCGCCGTTTCGATAAGACCGGGGCAAACGCTGTTCACCGTGATGTCGTGAACGCCAATTTCCTTCGCTAACGCCTGAGTAAAGCCATCAACAGCAAAATTCGCAGCATTGTAAGCGCTGGTATTCGGACGACCGCTCTTGCCCATAGTCGACGATAAGTTCACGATCCGCCCGCCTTCGCCCTGTTTGACCATCTGAGCAGCGGCCGCTTTGCACGCGTAGAACGTTCCCATCAGCTTTACATCAACTATCGATTTGAAAACATCGGCCTGCATATCCATCACCGAAACTCGATCATCTCCGTACGGAGCAGCAGCATTGTTGACGATAATGTCGAGTCGACCAAATTCAGCAACAGCAGCGTCGATCATTTTCTGAACGTCTTCCTGATCGGCGACGTTCGAGACAAGGGGCAGAGCGCGCACGCCAAACGCCTCTATCTGCTCGGCGGTTGAATGAATATCTCTCCAGCCAGCATCTTTCTCATCTTGTGGATACGAAGCGGGATCGCGACCTGTTCCAGTCACTACAACATGTGCGCCCATTCGGGCGAGAACAGTGGCGGTGCCTCGGCCAATACCGCGCATACGCCCAGCACCAGTAACGATCGCAACTTTGCCTTTTAGTTCAGAACCGGCCTGATCGGTCATTCAATAGTCCTCCGCACTTAGAAAATGAAGATTTGAGCACATTCTGCATGAACGACTGCGCTAATGTGCGGCCGATGGGCAACTAACCGATCAATAACAGCGACTAGCGTTCAGGCCGTTCGACTAATGTTGCCTCTAGTGAAACCAAGAACTGAGCGTCCCGAACAACGGTGATACTAATATTGCTGCCCGAGGGGTGCTCTCGGAGGAAATCTGTCAGATCCTGCCCACGAGTAATCTCCGTTGTATCGAGTTGCACGATGATGTCGTCGAGCTGAATTCCCGCCTCATCGGCCGGCGACCCCGGCTCGATAACCGTCACGCCGAATCCTTCGCCAACCGGCAATCTCAGCGCACGAGCGAGAGCTCTGGTGACATCAACGCCACCAACCCCCAGAAAACCTGGAGGTGGCACCGGCCCCTGAGCGATCAGCCTGTCGGCGGCAGT
>Ga0209043_1000048_pt1 | contig 72392 bp, 74 predicted proteins | sample SaaInlV_100m_DNA_3_FD_184654 | JGI IMG/M metagenome (GOLD analysis project Ga0209043, IMG submission 184654) | Marine microbial communities from expanding oxygen minimum zones in the Saanich Inlet - SI037_S4LV_100m_DNA (SPAdes) (version 2) | ecosystem: Environmental > Aquatic > Marine >... | reverse complement strand
TTATTTTTTAACCATAACTCTCATGGGTGATTTGACTTTTATCAATCCCCAAATCGTTCAGAGATTGTAAGACAGATTCTAAAAATCTTGGTGCAGGAGTCACGCCTTCTTTTCGCGCTGCGATTTTTTCGTATTTCGAAACACCCGGCCCGCAAATATAAATCTGGGCTTGTTCCATTTTATTAAATATATTTTCGATCATTTCAGTGCTGATTCTTCCTGTTTGAAATGGAACTTGGAAGTCTTCAGGTGCTTTGCGTGTAAACAGAAAATCTACCGTTAATTGATTTGGAAAGTCCATTTGTAAATCAATTAATTCTTTCCCAAAAATAGTGTTTTCCCAAGATTGATTGCTATACATAAAATGGTGTTTTATTTCTGGGTAATTTTTTAAGGTATATTTTAATATACTAAAATTGGGCACCACGCCACTGCCTGCGCAAATATGAAGAATTTCTTTTGGCATATTTCCATCCTTGGGTAAGGTATAAGGACCTGTAAATCCCGTAATCACCATTTTTGATCCTTTTCGTGTTCTCATGGAAAGGATAGGTGAAAGTAGAGGCGGATATTTGGATTTTCCCGGGAAATACATTTCTTCTTTGACCGTAATGGCTAAATATTTTTCATCTGGAGAACTGGAAAGTGAATACGCTCGTGGGAGTTCTTTCTTCCCTTTTTTAAATTCGAGATAAGCAGTCCATCTTTCCAAAGCTACAAACTGATGAGGATCAATAGTAACGAAATGACCGGGCTTATAGTCCAACAAATCATTGCCTGTAAAGAGAATGAGCGTTGTCGTATCAGGGGTTTCTTGGATGACATCAGCCACCATGACCTCTAGTTTTTTGATTTTCTTACGATTTGCGCTCATTGGATTTTGCCTTTTGTATTATTTAGTAAGAGATAAACGTCTATGTCTTCGCTTCAATCTTTTTTCCAAATTCAATGCCAATTGAATTCAATAAGGGGAAGGGGAGTTCACCGCCTGCAAAAATGAATGTAAAATCATTGTCTAATACCATTTCTGTATCCGCGGTTTTTAATGTGACGTTTGATTCTGTAATCTGACTTGGATTGGATTCAAAAACCACATTCAATAATTGATCCTCAATGGCTTTTTCGATATTTTTTTCGTTCCGCGCTTTGATTCTAAAAAAGTTTTCTTTTCGATAGGAGAGAGTCACTTCATTTCCTTCTTGATGGGCTAAGCCCAACGCCGCTTCGATGGCAGAATCGCCACCACCAACCACCAATAATTTTTTGTGCTTATACGTTTCAGCATCCATCAGTTTATACATGACTTTGCTCAAAGATTCACCGGGAATTCCAAGTTTTCGTGGCGTGCCTCGCCTTCCTAATGCCAAAATAACACGAGAAGCGGAAGCGGGACCCGAGCTTGTTTCTATGGTGAAATTTCCGTGTTCTCCACTAATACCTTTCAGTTGGTGTCCAGATAAGAGTTTTACTTTCTGTTCTGAAATCACTTTTTCCCAAATGGCGAGTAAGTCCTCTTTTTCATATTCGCCCTTTTTCAAAGAACCGAATAGAGGCAATTCTACAGGTTGAACCAAAACCAATTTTCGCCGTGGATATTGCAGTATGGTTCCACCAGGTTTATCTTGATCTAAAATCAAATAATTTAATTCCAATTCTTTGGCACGCAATCCAGCAGATAACCCAGCAGGTCCAGCACCAATAATCACCACATCAAATTCTCCCTTATCTTTTTGAGTCTGATTTTCATGGATATGATTGATGGCAGTAACACCATGCGTAATTGCATTTTTAATCAAGGCTAATCCACTCAACTCTCCAATGATATATAGCCCGGGAATATTGCTTTCAAAATGCTCAGATAATTGGGGGATATCTTCTCTTTGACTAATGTCGCCTAGCCCAATTTCGATGCCAGAAACAGGGCAAGCCTCTGCACATTTTCCATGCCCTACACAATGGCTTCCATGAATAATGGTCGCTTTTCCATCGATTAGCCCTAAAACAGTTCCTTCTGGACAAGCATCCACGCAAATGCCACACCCGATGCAAAGAGATTGATTAATAATAGGATGTTGAAGTAGGGCTTTATCCTGCCTTTTGGCTCGAGTTTCTTCCAGTCTTTTTCGTGTCAGTGCGTCCTTTTTTTTCATGGAGGAAATATAAGGAACAAGGAAAGTAAGCATGATGATAATGCCAATTCCCCATGAATATAGTAGTTCTGTATTCATCAGAAAATCCAGGTATAACCCATGGCCACAACAACCGTAATATGAACAATCATAATCACAATCATGGTGTAGGCGAAAGGTTTATGTATCACGTGCCAATAATGAAATAGAGAATGAGCCGCATTCCAAAACGCAATTTGTCTATCCATCTTTACAATTTGTCGAACGGATTTTTGAAAGGATTTCATTTTATCGGGAGAAAGATGCGCAGATATTTGTAGCTTTTTTTTGATTTTATTCCATTTAAACCAAGACGTAATATCCATAAAAAAGATAGTAAAAATTCCCCATAGACCACGAGATTCAATTTTGCTCGCGCCAGATAAATCTTCAATTTGCTCAATGATCTCATCCGATAAATGAAATTCTTTCTTGAATGAATGAATCATGTCAGAGAATTTGTCCTTAAATTCATCTCTGGATAATTCTTTACCGCTGACACGGTGAGGAATTTTGATGTAAATATATCGTCCTATAAATCCGCTAGAAGCCACCGCCACCATGGACCAGTAAGAGATAGAAACCAGTCCACCAAACTTAAAGGCTGTATGGAAAGTCACGAGAATCGGCCCTGCGATTCCTAAAAAAATATGATAATTGAGCCAAGTAGGAAGTTTGCCCAAATTTCGGAAAAAACGAACCCGTTTCCGTAGAGAATAGACAAACATTATCACCATCATTAAAGAGCCCACAATACCAAGTCCGTGTCCCATAAATCCACCTGGTTTCCATTCTCTATGCAGAGGGTTGTGTGGACGGTCCAGTAGAGAATCCGCGTAGTAGTTTCCTGTGTTCATTACAATCCAAATGACAAATCCAACTGTCATGAGAGAAAGCAAGAGGATAATGCTTCGATGTATATTCATAAAAGAATTTACTCACCTCACATTAGAGTAATATGAAAATACTGATTATTGAAGACGAAAAATTTATTGGCGAACATATCAAATCTTCTTTGGAAGAACGGGGATTTTCTTGTGTTTGGTTCCAAAAAGGAGAAAATGGACTAGAATCAGCGATTGTGGATGTCTATGATTGCATTGTATTAGACCGGAGATTGCCTGATTTAGATGGATTAGATATATGTAAAAAAATACGCCATCATGCCATTAGCACGCCCATTATTATGCTGACTGCCATGGCGGATGTTGAACAAAAAATCGAAGGTTTAGATGCAGGGGCCGATGATTATATCACCAAACCTTTTTCGGCAGATGAATTGATTGCACGTTTGAATGCTGTCGTTCGTAGGATTACGTTTCAACGGAAACCAACCCTTCAAATCGGCGATGTGGAATTAGATCCTATCAAAAGAACCGTGAAAGTGAATGGTGAATCAATCTCGCTTTCTAATAGAGAATTTATGCTTCTCCAATATCTCATGCATCATGAAGGAAAACCATTGACTCGCTCACAGATATTTGATCATGTTTGGGAAGAGAAACCTGGAACCGACTCCAATGTGGTGGACGTATATATCAACTATGTCCGGAAAAAAATTGATGGAGATAAAAAGAAAGCATCTCATATCAAGACCGTTCGTGGTTATGGATATCAATTTAATGAAGATTCGTAAACAATCGCTTCACACAAAAATCGTATTTTGGTCCACTTCGGTCGTGGGCATCATTCTTCTTGTTTTTAGCATCGAATCCATATTATTGATTCGGAATAAATTGCGAAAAGATATTGATCGTCGCCTAGCATCTGAAACGGAAGAAATCATTCATACTTTCGATTTTATTGATGGAAAAATTCAAATCATCCATCCCTTTGAATGGGAGGAACCCCATCATACTTCGGAAGAAGATGCGGTCTATATTTTATATACAGATATTCAAAAAATAGAATTAGGTCGCTCCAAAAACTATATAGGAAAAACATCTCCTTTATCTACGTTTAACTATGATAGTCTTAATACTCGTTTCGATACGCAATTGATTGACGAACAAAATATTCGTTTTTCCATCATGCCCATACGCCTAGCAGGGAAGCATCGAGGATGGGCGATTACAGGAATGACATTCGAAAGTTTAAATCATGTCCAATCTGTGATTATTGGTGTCTATGCAGTTATTTTCCCTTTGGCCATGATTATTGCATTTTTGGGCAGTTCGGTCATTGCACGAAAAGCCATGGCGCCCGTTTTGGATATTTCTGAAACAGTGCGGAACATTCATGCGCGTAATTTGGATAAAACATTGCCAGAATTAGAGACTAAGGACGAAATTGCTCATTTGGCGGACACCATTAATGACCTCTTAGAAAGATTAAGAAAAAGTTTTAAAACTATTCGCCAATTCACCGCCAATGCCTCTCACGAATTAAAAATCCCTTTATCTATTGTGCAAGCAGAATTAGAACAGTATCAAAAATCAAATCCAACGTCAATGGATAAACCCTCTTTAGAAAGGACAAAAATAGAATTAAATCGAATGGCAAAATTGATTGACGATTTATCGACTTTAGCCAAAGCGGATACGCATCAAATTATTCTTTCAAAAAAAGCAGTGTGGTTAAATGACATTATCCATGATGAAATTGAGCGTTACCGACATACTGCAAATCAAAAAAATATTTGTTTAAAACCTATCGATTTGCCTTCTGTTTCAATTCAAGCCGATGCCCATTGGATGCAGGTATTGGTGTCTAATATATTAGATAATGGTATCAAATTTTCACCTAGAAATTCTACGGTTACCGTTCAAATTATCGAAGAGAACAATCGCTATTTCCATTTGGTGTTTTCTGATGAAGGTCCTGGAATCCTTGAGCATGAAGTTGAATTAATTACACAACGATTTTATAGATCAGAGCCTGCCAATAAAATTGCTGGAAGTGGTTTAGGGCTGTCCATTGTTCAGTGGGTTGCAGAAGCCCATGGCGGAAAGCTTAGATTCGAAAATAATATAGACAAAGGATTGACCGTAACTGCAAGTATCCCAGTGTAACTTTTAATCTAAGAGGTAATGTTCTATAATCCAGCCACAGGCAAAGATAATACCACCAGCTAAGAGCATTTTAGGATCCATCAGCGCTGGAAATTTGATAATAAAGCCAACCCCAATAACGGTCATCCCACATATTTCTAATCCTTTTGCTAAGTAGTACATGATATCGCTTTATCCATTTCACCAATAAGTTCTACTTGCTTTTGAAAAGCGGTATTTTTGATTTTTAACGCCCAGAAGTAATAAAGAATACTCACCAAGAAAAGTTGTCCGTGTAGCCATCCAATTGAGAAGTTATTGTCGGCGGCACCCCCTAAAATAAAAACGATACCAAATAACAGAATAGTAAGACTTACATGTTTATAAATGGGACTTTTAATTTGTGCCATTTTTAATTGGAATGATGTTTCTTTCTCTGTGTCTTTAATCAGAGATTTATACGCTTTTCCAGTGGCGATAAAAAAATACATTACAAGTGTTTCTGTGAAAGATAAAGTAAGGATAGTAACAGTTGCAATTCTTGGGTGATTTACGCCAAAAAGTAAATCTTGTGTATAGCCAGCGTAGGCCGTGACCAACAAGGCGATACTGGACATGCCCATGAGTATGTAAGCTGAAATTAAAAAAATCCACATATGAATCGTTTTCCTTTGAATTAGAGTGGGGAATTTCGAATAAAATAAGGTAAAAATGGATAAAAAAGATCATGGAATTTATTGACCATTTTCGTTTTAATTTTTGATATGAAAAAACCCTTAATCGCCAGCCAAATCCTATTGAGTCTTTTGATAATTGTGCTCATATCTTCTTGCACTAAATCAACAAAATATGCTGTTGTGGGCACAGTAAAAGAAGTGCAACTGAAAGAAAAGACCGTTATCGTTCGACATGATTCTATTCCAGGATTGATGATGGCGATGACCATGCCTTTTAAGGTATTGGATAATAAAGAAATTCAGGATTTATCTCCAGGCGATAGTGTCCACTTTGATTTTGTTTGGCAGGAAGATCCTCACTATGCGGAACATTTTATTATTGTTGGAAAAGGAAAAACGCTTGAAGAAGATGCTTTTTGGGAAGAAGAAGATTACCAAAAAGACTTAGGCGCAAAAATTGATGATGGTACTTTTTTAGATGAAGAAGGGAAGGATATTCGCCTCTCAGATTCAGATGGAAAGTTTAGAATTATATCGTTTATATTTTCGCGCTGTCCCATGCCAAATATGTGTCCAGCCGTTGTATTTAAAAATCAATATTTAGCCAGCGCCTTTAAAGACAATGACCAAGTTGAGCTTATGATGATCAGTTTTGACTATGTGTATGATTCGCCTAAAGTGCTGATAGAAAAATATGGCCCGGCTACCAGTGGATTTTCCAATTGGCATGTGTGGTCAAGTCAGGATCATTCTGCTGATATGATGTGGTTGGCAAAGCAAATCGGATTTGAATTTTGGGGTGTTGAGCAAAACCAAATTGGGCATAATCTCAGAAGTATTATTTTAGATCCAGATCGTCGCTGGCTTAAAACCTATGTAGGAGACCAGTGGAAAGGGAAAGAGATTAAAGAGGATTTAAATCAAATGATGAAAATATATTAATTTTACCTGTTTGCCGTTGCACAGGAAGGCGAATTTTTATTGCTGGTTTAATAATTCAAGGAACTCCGTTTTGTTCATCCGCCCCGGTTGATGTTGGAGGACCTTCCCATCTGAGTCTGTGATGATGGTTGTTGGCGTGGAGTTAATACCGAAACGGCTCAATGTTGCGGTTGCGTCAGAGTTGGCTACGTCAATCTCTACTGGGATAAACGCATCATTGACGATGCGCATCACTTGCTCGTCTGCCCAAACTTGGCGTTTCATGATTTGGCAAGGGGAACACCATTTCCCTGTGAAAAAGATAATAATGGGTTTGTCCGATTCGACAGCTTGCTGTTTCGCCATCGAGTATTTGTCAATCCAGGCAATGCGGTTGGGCGGAGCATAGAAGGAATACCATGCGTATGCGAGTGACACCACGAGGAATGTAAGCCAAAAAATTTGTCCAAACCGACCTGACTTGTCCTTACCAGTCGTCATCGCCCCATTCATCTTCTTCGTCATCACTTTCTTCTTCACCAAATTTATAGCCATTTTCATCGAAGTATTTTTTAACAATACTTGTGATATCTTTTTGGCCCTTCATATTCCAAATGAAATCACGAATACCTTCAAGCATAGCGGTACTATCGCCATCAAGAGAAATGAGTGCATTTCCATAGATAGCGTTCGCATTTTCTTCTTCAAATAAATCGCTTGTAGGAAGGAAAGGGGCAGGCATTTTTGTTCCAGGCATAATAACCATTGGATCTTTTAACCAATCTACAATCCAATCAGCACGTAAACGATCTTTTGCCATGGCTAAGTTGGGTGCCCAAGCTTGCGCATCTTGAATCGGAAATGTGGACCCATAAAAATGACAATTATTACAGGCTCCAAAATCAGTGCTGGCCAATTTTTTCCCTGCTTTTAATTTGGCATTCATTGCAACAATATGATCCGTTTCATAAGCAAGTAATTGATTATCTCCAAATTGGAAAGAACGAATGATAGAATTCCATTCTTCATCTTCCATATCAAAAGAAGGCATTCTCACCTGAAGATTTGGGCGAATCGTTGTGGGGTCATTAAAAAATTTAAATAGCCAATCAGGCTGAGTTTTACGTCCTTGTGTATTGAGATTCGGTGGTGAAAACTCTGTTGCGCCAATCACATCTACAATTTGGCCACCAAAATCATCAATAATATGACAGCCTTGGCAATTATATTCTTTGATGAGTTTTCGACCTTCATAAACGAGGGCATCTTTTATATAATGATCCGCAAGCATCGTTTCGCTCACTTCATCTTCATTGAAGCTCAATATGGCTGTGACTAAAGCATCCACTTCTTTCGGTGAAAAATTAAAGTTGGGCATTCTCAATTTATCTTCAGCAGGTGATTCTTTTCCATGATCGAAAATACGTGGATTTCCTAATTTGCGTGTAAACCATGCGTAATTCACATGATCCAAATCATGGATGTATCCAAAATCAAGTTTGTCCACTGGCTTAGAGCCTTCGAAAGTCAATTCTGTTCCAATCGGCTTTGCGTCTTCATAGCCAGGAATATTATGACAGCCAAAACACCCATAATAACGAAAACTTTTATCCGCTACATAGCCCATGGTTTCTTCATGATCCATTTTAGCTAATTGCATTTTAGCATAGGCTTCAGAGTTCATTTTAGAAAGCCAACCAAAGGCAATATTCTCTAGTTCATCTCTATCAATTTCATCAATATTTTTATGAGAGATAGCTTCAAATTCTGGATTGGTAAAAGACCTTAGATAAGCCGTAATGTCTTTTGCTTCTTGATCCGATAAACGCAAATTCGGCATGCGTGTTTCTGACCAATATTCACTGGGATTTTTAATCCAATTATATATCCATTCTGCCGAACCTTTTGACCCGAGTCCAATCAAATTCGGTCCATGATCTTTTAAGATAGATTCAATTGAAATTTCATCGCTCATGTTGTTCATATTAGGTTCAACAATATGACATCCACGACAGCCAACCGCATTAAAAAGTGTTTCACCGTTTACAGCGTCACCCATAAAACGATGATCATTTTTCGTGGAAGCTTCCTTGCCATCAGCAAAAAGATAATCCACCATGGTCAAGATTTCAGTCTCATTACGTTTACGCATTTCTGGGCTTGAATTATTATCTTGTTCAAAGAAGTGAGGCATGCGTGTATTGTGACGGAAAGAGCGCGGAGATTCAATCCATTTAATCGTCCAGCCTTTATCTAGCTTTTCAGCAATCTTGGCTAAATCGGGTCCAGCTTTTCGCCTTGAATCATAACGTTGAATCAGATGGCACCCATTACAACCACTTTTTTCGATTAAGGATAATCCTAAGGTCAACTGATCTGCATCTTTGATATAGGCTTCATTTTGATGACATTTAAAACAACTGGCTTCTGTATATTTTGAAGGGAGCATTGGTTTAAGCCAGTGATGCATTTGTTCCCAATCATATTTTTCTTCCCATTCTACTTTTTCTTCTTCTGAATCGGGCATGTGCACAGCGGAAACAAAAGAGGTGCCACGGTCACGTCCAGCATGACAGCCAGTGCAACCAAATTCTTCTACAGGATGGGATGAGGCTGGGCTTAAATAGGTGTCCAAATTTGGATGTGTGCGATAGGGTTGTTCCGCATCTATAAAATCAGGATTTGTCATTCCTAAATGACAAGAAGTGCATCGATCAACCGAAGGCACTTGAGTAAAGTTTACATTGTATTTGATATCTCGTATGACATACTGTTTGACTTTATAATAAGGATTCATAAAATCCAAAATAGGGAGATCACGCACCAAATCGCCCATTTTATTCATAAAGGACATGCGTTCTCTGTCAATTTTAGCTAATTTATTTTCCACCAATAAAACATCTCTCAAAACTTTATTCAATTCATCGGAAGCGTGCTTTGATTCTTGATTTATGGCATTAATGAGTGATTCTGTATCTGCAATATCGGTTTCAGTCGTTTCTTTTTTAAGTTTGTATTCATGTAAAAGAGCGTTGGCATCATCATATATTTTACGATTTTCTGCCGAGTGATCTTTTCCATGATCTGTTTCATGTGTATTATCTCTTTCAACCAAGTATTTCAACGCATCAATCTGTGATTTTTGTCCTTGAAAATTCATATTGTCTTTATAAAAGACACCTTTCAAAAAGATTAATCTGTTTTGCAATGAATCCGCTAAACTTGTTTGTGCGTCCAAATGAGCTTGAGCTTTTTGAACTTTTGCCTCATAATCAATACGTTCAGATTTGACAATCTCAAGTTCTTCCGCAAGCTCTGCTTCAGCCATTTGAATTTCTAACTGTCGGAAATTTCGTTGGTACACTTTGTATTCATCGTCATTATCATCAATAAACATCCATACAAAAGCAGCAACAAACAAAACGCTTGAAATAGCGAACCATTTATTTAATTGATGAATATTCCAATATCTTTCGTCGTTTTTAAACATATTTCACTCGAACTAAATGTTGAAGAACCATTCAGGAATGGCAATAATATATTTAAGATTGAATAACCATCGCATATACATTTTAATGGGAAGGGCTAACATAGATAGCCCAAACATCATTAAAAAAGTATAGCGCACAGGTCCAATTTCCTGAAAATAATTTTTGAGCCACGTTTTTGCCAACAGGATGGGTAGAAAACCCATATAGCCTACAAGTGCAAGAAAACCGATGCTTTCTCGTAAGAGAATATTTGCGGGCATTCCTTGACCTAATAATTTCACCCAAACATATTCTGAAAGATTTACATTATTAAGTGGAACAACTTTATGTGGATCCCAAAATTCAAATGGACCAAAAAAGTTCCAGTTGGGGCCACGGAAGAACGTGCCTATCACAATGAGAAATAGCCACAAAACAAGCCAGCCATACATAAAGATGAACATGCCAATACGTCTCTCTTTAAATGAATAATATCCATCTCCTTTTTTATTCACATCCATATAAGGAATAGCCATCATACCAATGATAATGAACATAGGGAAGACAATTCCTGCAATCCATGGATCAAAATAAACGAGCATTTCCTGTAAGCCTAAGAAATACCAAGGTGCTTTTGATGGGTTGGGCGTAGAGGCCGGATTTGCAGGTTCTTCTAAAGGTGCAGCAACTAAAATAGACCATACAATTAAAAAAACCATAAATAAAATAAGGGCAATAAATTCGATGTAAACTAAGTCTGGCCAAACTAAAACCTTATCATCTGGGTCATTATATTCCATCGGTTTTAAGCCTTTTTCCAAACGAGCATCATTTTCGTATGCTTGATACATGCTCCACCAAATGGTGATGAACATAGAATAAACCATTAAGACAATGGGGAAATTATCGGCCTTTGTTAAGGTAATATGGAAATTAGGATCAAAATAGCCAATCACAAAAAATCCCGTAATGGCAATCATTCCACCATAAAAACCTGGCTTTGTCCAAAGTCGCCAAATCCCCAACTTACGATGGACTTTTTCAAACCAATCGCTCGGGGGAAAGATGAAAGGGAATGCTACCGTCAAAAAAGTAAAGCTGATGGTAGGGACAGAAAGAATATCAATTATATCTTTAAATGTTTGCAGCACAAGAATCCTCGTAATTTAAGTTTAGAGTGGACCTGAAATACCGCCGTCTTTCCGGATTCTCCAGAAATGAACAGCCATCAAAATCATCACAATGAAAGGGACGCCAATACAATGTAATACATAAAATCGTAAGAGCGATGCTTCACCCACAAATCGTCCACCCAGTAAAGCAAACCGCACATCAGAGCCAGCATGAACTAAATTAATATCACCAATAGCGAGCAGAGATGCACCTGGTCCTTCATGTCCAATAAATGGATGAGCACGTGCCATATTTGTTCCAACTGTAATGGCCCAAATGGCGAGCTGATCCCATGGAAGCAAGTATCCTGTGAAAGATAAAAACATGGTTAAGGTCATCAATAAAACACCCACGCCCCAATTGAACTCGCGAGGAGGTTTGTAAGATCCTGTCATGAAAACCCGGAGCATATGAAGCCAAACCGTTAATACCATGGCATGTGCGCCCCAACGATGAAGTTCACGCATAATTCCTAGAGGAACTTGTTCTGCCATGTCGATAATGTCAGTATAAGCATATTCTACCGTTGGACGATAATAAAACATGAGCAAAATACCTGTAATCGTCAAGACCACAAATAGAAAGAAAGATAATCCGCCCATACACCAAGTATAGCCTACTTTAACAGCATGTTTTGGTAAACGTGCTGGATGTAAATGAAGGAATACACTGCCTAAAACGGCCTGCATTCTTTGTCGCCGTGATCGAGGTACACCAGAACGGATAATCGATTTCCACACTTGGGATTCTCCCATTCGTTCTAAAAATGATTTTTTGTTTTTATTTTTTTCCATAGGACTTTCGGTTGTGTATTAAACTTTTAAAAAAGATTCAGATTGTTCCCATTCACCTTTTTCCCACTTGAAACTCTTGGTCTTATCGACCAGAATTTTTCCGTCGGTTGCAATTGAAATTTTGAATCTTTCAAGAGGACGAGGCGCTGGACCTTCAAAATTAATCCCCGTCATACGAAATCCACTTCCGTGACAAGGGCATTTGAATTTATTTTCTGTACCTAACCAATTGGGTGTGCAACCCAGGTGAGTACAGACTGTGGAGAGGGCAAAGATTGATCCTTCATCTCGAACCATCCACACATTAAATTTTTTCTTGTATCGCGTATCTACAGTATTTGAAGCGTAATCATTTGGAAAGCCAGCTTTAAAAGTTTGAGGCGGCTCAAACAAAACATTCGGAAAAAGGAACCGAATAATGAGCGTGAAAAATCCTCCTGTTGCTGCAGAAAATGCTATCCAACCCACTGTGATCCAACGAAAAAAACCGCGACGACCTAATCCATTTTTATCCATTTCTTCTGGATTTACAGAAGCGGCTGGTATTGTTTTTTTATCTTCATTCGTCATTTAAATAACCCTATTCGTATGCTGATTTTAAAGATTTAATGGCTGCATCACGAATCATCAAATTAGGTTCGGATGATGCGAGCTTGACTAATTGATTCTCAAATTGTGAGTCTGGAAGCATGGCGGCCATATTGATTGCCACAAGTATGGCTTGTATCTTTTCCTGCTCATCGACTTCTGGGTAGGACGTAAAAAAATCTCTGTCCAAGAGTTGAACAATAATGTTTGCACCTGATTTATCTCCCATTTTTCCTAAAGCAATAGCGGCATCCCATCGGATATTTGCTTCTGGATCGTCCAAAAGTAATTTGAGCGTTGGAATAGATGCCTTACTCCCAATCTTCCCTAAAGCGATTGTGGAGGCCAATCGTTCTTCTACTATTTCAGATTTGCTTATAACTTGACTGAGGGAAGGAACAGCTGGTTCATATTGAATCATACCAATTGCTTGAATAGCCGCTAATCTAGAAATACGATCTTCATCTTTCATGCCTGCTAATAAAGAGGGGCCAAAAGTGGCATGTCGACTTTGTCCCATGGCTAAGGCAAGGTATGTTCTAACTTTGGGATTATCATGAACTGATTTATCATAGGCTGAAATCATTTGATTATCAAAATCGCGCTCCAGCGGAATTAAATCTGGCTGGGATAATATTTTCGATAACTCGTAAGCGGACTGCCATCTTTTGGATGCAGAGCCTGAACGTATATCATTGAGATAATCATACGCGTTGTTTGATTCAAACGTAATAAACTTAAATAAAAGGAAAAAAACAGCACCAAATATGGCAATCATAAAGGGTACCAAGAAAAAGGAATAGAATAGGACGTAAACCCTACTGTTTTCTTTGGCTGTTATTTTATCTTTATCATTCATGAATGCGTTAAATACAGATTTGCAATTTATTTATTATTTTATTTAGAATCAGTGTTTTTTACAATAATATTAAGTTGCTTCTCCAGTTTTCTCACTTTTCTTTTGAGTGTAAAAATCTCACGTGCTATTAATAAAGCAAAAGATAGAGATAAAATACTAATATATGGAAGTGCACTCATTTCTCAATTGACTTTTTATTTGAATTATTCTTTAATTGTAACCCCAATAAAAGTGGGAAGAAGAAAAGGATAGCAATGCCGAGAAGTAAAATTCCGACGGCCCAATCCATGTGATCCATAAGCCAAGACAACGTAAACCAATCAAAATTCACTTATAAGACCCAATAAACCAATGTAATGTATATAAGGAGTAAAAAGGTGCACGCAATCATAGACATCCACTGGGCACGACTGATTTTAGGATTTGGGTTTTCGCTAGCCACTTTTAAGATTTTGTCCGTTTGGTTTTAACTACAGCAGATTTGATTTTGCCACGAAGTACACGACTTTCAAGTGCATTGATTTCATCCATATTACCTTCAAGTCCTTGGGCGACTAATCGTTGAATCAAATCTGTTTCAGATTCAGTAGAAGCCGTGTTTTCTTTCGGGGCAGAAGTCGTGGCCATTTCAGGCATGGCTGGACGTTCAGCTTTTCCTCGATTAATTTTGACCACAAGCGCTTTTGCTTTTCCACGACTAGCTTTATCCTCAATACTATTGATCGGCTCTTTATCACCATCCAACGCTTTATTCACAGCAAAAGCAATTACGTCTTCTTTGCTCAGGGTTCCTGCGCTTGGACTTGCTTGAGCAACCCCGCCTTCAGGCTTTTCTGGCATGGGAGGGGTAACGCCGGTTCGTTTCGCTTTAACCAAGCCTGCTTTAGCTAACCCTCTCGTTGGTTTTTCAGGGATGGCGTTTATCACATCCATGTTTCCTTGGATGCCCATATTTATGGCATAAGCAATAAAATTTTCTCGTGAAGCGAACCCGTCCCATTTAGAGGAGGCGTCATCTTGAGATGTTTCTCCATCCGTAGTTTGAGTAAAATCAACTTTTGGAACAATCGTTTCCAATTGTTTTAAGGCTAAGGCATCTTGACTGTAAAATCTGAAATTAGATAAGAAAGAGAAGAGGCCTTCACTTTTTTTCGCACATTTTAGAATCACACCTTTGTCTAAAGATTCTAATGAGAAGGTAAGTGTCTCTTTGAACAATGGGCTGTAGCGCATTTCCAAAACCCATTCTTTTTGGGATTCGATAGATATGATTTTACAGGTAAAATACTTGGATAATGAAAAGGGACGGATTTTGAATGTCGTTCCGGCTTTTAAAGCAATGCGATCAAAAGAGAATCGGCTTACATATCTGTCCACATCCACAATGGGTAAAGCGCGTTGCACATGAGGCATCCATACATTGAGAAGATTCAAAGAAGTCAGCGTTTTCCAAAGAATATCTGGCGTGGTCGAAAAAAATTGTTGACTGACACTTTCGGCACAGAAAGGTGAAAAGGAAGAAACTGCGTAATTGGTTTCAGGTGATGGTAATATTGACGTTCTGTTATATTGAGGAACAAGGCGGGAGATATTTGCAAATTCAAGTTCATAAGAAGTGAGATGCGTAGTTTTCCCATCGGGCATTTCGATTTCAAATCGAGTTGGAAAATGAAATATTTTCTTTAGGGTGCCTTCTTTTCCAGTGGAAAGCACTTTGCAGGATGTCCCTAATTCAACCTGATGTAAACTCATATTTTTTTATTAATGTATTGGATTGTTTAAAATAACTGACGCTGAAGCTATTGAAATAAATGGTTAAATGGAAAAATAATTTCACTTATTCTGCTTGTGGATTATAATCAGAAAAATAGCTTAAACTAAAGGTCTCATTATGAAATCATTTTCAAGATTTGCTATCTTTACAACTTTATTAACTTACATCTTAATTTTTGTAGGCGGATTGGTTCGTGTCTCTGGCGCTGGTATGGGATGCCCAGATTGGCCAAAATGTTTTGGTCGCTGGATTCCCCCAACCCGTTTAGATCAGCTTCCAGCAGATATCGATCCCGCTCAGTTTAATATTGTTTTGGCTTGGATTGAATACTCCAATAGATTGGTGGGCGTAGTCATTGGTTTAATGATTACAATAACGTTGATTTTAGCGTATCGTTATTTTAAAAATGAGAAGCAAATATTTAGACCGATTTTATTCGCCTTTCTCATGGTGGGTCTTGTGGGTTGGCAGGGAAGCCAAGTGGTGGCATCTGTTTTAAATCCGCTCACTGTTTCTTTACATATGGTTTTAGCATTATTGGCTGTTTCTTCATTGATAATGGGAACGCAAAATGCCTATTATTTTGTAAATCCACAGGTAGAAAAAGAGACCTATTATCCCTGTAAAATGAAAATGGCTTTTTGGGCGATGGCTTTGGTCTTGTTTATAGAAATTATTTTAGGAACAGAATTAAGAGCAGGTTTAGAAATGGTGCGGAAAGACAATCCATTGGTAGAAAGTATTTTGCTCTTAAAAATGATAGGTCCCTTTAAATATATCCATACTATTTTAGGCGTGGCTTTAGCAGGGTTATCGGGCTGGATTTGGTATTTCTTTGCGAACAAAAGTGATAATCCATCCCTACTTGTAAAACGAACAAGTTTGGGAATACTTGTCTTGGTTATGATTCAAATTCTTGTGGGAGAGTTGATGGTCTTTTCAAGTGTTAGCCCAATTTACCAATTATTTCATATGTGGAGTGCAACGTGGGTTTTAGGATTGTTAATCGTTACTTATGGCGCATGGAAACGTTCAAAGGATTTAAAATGAAAAAAGAAACGATTATTCTATCCGTTTTGATGGTTTTGGGATTGATGATTATTGGGGCGACTTGGGTTGTGAGGCAGGCGACAGAAGCACAAACCATTCCTGTTTTACATTCGGTGCCAAACTTTGTTGCCACAAGCCATGTGAATCAACCCTTTACAGAACAAGATTTGCTTGGAAAAATTACCATTGCCGATTTCATGTTTACCCAATGCACAGGACCTTGCCCTACAATGTCATCTAATATGAAATCGCTTTATGAGCAATATGCGAAGATAAAGGATGTTCAATTTATTTCGTTTACAGTGGATCCAAATCATGATCATATAGATGTCTTATCTGCGTATGCGGATGCCCATGGCGTTAAAGATGAACGCTGGTTGTTCCTTCGTTCAGAAACACCGAAAGTGGCTGCTTTGAGTCAAGATGGATTTAAGTTATATGCGAAAGAACTTCCCGTGGGGCACGCTATCAAATTTGTGTTGATTGATGAAAAAGGGCGTATTCGTCAATATTATGATGGTTTGGAAAAAGCAAGTATGGCTATTTTGCAATCTCATATTAATCGATTATTGAAAGATTTAAAATCCTAATGGAAAAAGAATATAAACCAGCCCCAACTCAATTCAGCGCATTTGTTGAATTAACAAAACCCCGAATTACGTCTCTGGTGGTAATAACAAGTGCTTTTGGCTATTATTTAGGTGCAAGAGGATTTGATTCCATATTTACTTTGGTGGCGCTGTTGTGTGGCACGGCACTGGTCTCAGCTGGATCTGGTGCAATGAATCATTATATGGAACGGGAAACTGATAAGTTGATGATTCGGACACGAAACAGACCCTTACCTGCAGGGATTCTCAAGGAAGAAACGGTTTTTTGGTTTGGCTTTCTTCTCATATTCTTAGGGGTTTTTGTCCTATTATTTCTTACGAATTTGCTGACCGCCTTTTTAGCGTTGTTGACCGCATTTTTATACATTTTTATTTATACACCGCTTAAAAAAATTACATGGTTAAATACATCGATTGGTGCCATTCCTGGTGCTATTCCTCCTTTGGGCGGTTGGGCAGCAGCAACGGGAGAATTAGACCAAGTAGCTTGGGTTTTATTTGCCATCATGTATTTATGGCAGCACCCTCATTTTTATGCCATTGCTCAATTGTGTAAGGATGACTACACCAGAGCAGGCTTACAAATGTTGCCTGCTTTGGAGAACTCTTTAAAACGTACTCAAAGGCAGATTTTGTGGCATTCATTCTTGCTTATTCCCATCTCTGTTTTACCATCCGTTTTAAATGTTTCAGGATCTCTTTATTTTGTGGGAGCTGGTATGCTTAGTATTGCATATTTATTGGCGGGGTTACCTTTGTTTCAAAAAGATCAAATGGCGCGAGCAAAATTTTTATTGAAAATTTCCGTTATTTATCTTCCCGCTTTATTTGCGCTTATCATTCTTGATTTATCTTATTAAAGAGATGTCTTTCAATGAAAAACACGAAAGACGATAAATATTAAAATTACTATTAATATTATCATTACAGCTGATTATAAATGGATGTTTAATCTTTGAGAAACAAGCGGTGAAACCATTACCCCTCAATTATGAAATGGAAATGGCTAATTTTAATTTTCAAGATCAAATTTTTATTTCAAATCAAGATTCTATTAAAAATATTTTTAATAATAAAATTGCTGTTGATAACTATATCATTGGTATTCCTCATACTATCCTATTGTTAAGAAAAAAAGAGTTATTGAATAAAGAGAATTGGGAGTTTATAGGGTTCTGGTCTTTGAATGATAATTATAGCACAATTAGAATATATGCAAAACGAAAACAATATAATTTATTTATTCGTAATAAAATAGTTGTCTTCGCTTTGACTGGAAATTTATTATTTATTCGTTATTTGGCTCATGAAAATCAGGATGCATATAAAGACGTTTATGTATTAGAAAAATTAAATGAAAGACAGAAATAAATGAGTCCACTCCGGAAAGGTCATTTCGGGCTACCTGCCCGCCACTTTTTATCATTACCAGAGGTGGCAGGCGAGAAGTCTCATATTTTCAGAATAATTACCCCCAAGCTAAAGCATGGGGTAATTATTAGAATATCATGAGAGACAAGGAATTGCTAACCCCGTCCTTTAGGTCGGGGTCTAAGGCAAAACCAAAGAGATTAGGGGTTTTAACCCCTTTGCGGATTGGACTCAATAATTAAACCATGACAAAGAAAGATTCATTTTGGCTTAAAATAATTTATATTTTTTCAGCCATTCTAACGCTCGCTGTCGCTTTTTTGATTTTAGGACCAAGACCTGAAGGTCTCAATAATGTCATTGATGTTTCGGGGCTTCCAAAAGTAAATGTCCTTTTCAATGGATTGACATTTATATTTTTACTGATGGCCTTTTATTTTATTCGACAAAAACAATTTACAAAACATAGAAACATGATGTTATCTGCCTTTGCTTCATCCACTGCTTTCCTTGTTTCTTATGTGATTTATCATTGGTTTAAAAGTGGTCCAAAATTATATGAGGGCGATTTTACCACACTTTATTACATTATTTTATTTAGTCATATTTTATTGGCCACCGTGATTATTCCCATGGCACTCATTACACTATATCGAGGATGGAATAATCAGTTGACGAAGCACAAATATATTGCAAAAATTACATTACCCATTTGGGTGTATGTGTCCATAACGGGTGTGGTGATTTATGTTATGTTATATTAAATGAAAATCACTCCAGAAAACCAAAGTGCCACGAATATCCTTATTCGTGGAGATTACACGAGAAGGGATTCTCGTGCCATATTTCCTATTTCTATGACCCCACCCTGAAAAAAGAAAAAGTTTTTGTCATTCTGAAAAAGCGAAGCGAATGAAGAATCTTCTCACGCAAGCAATGGTATTAAAATGAGTTCAAAAAGGAAAAGGTTTTTGTCGTTTTTACATTTAAATATTGATATACTTCACCAAGCCACCAAATTCAGGATCAATTTGGAAACCCATTTTATAAAAGAATTTTTCGTGAAAAAACCCCACCGTTGCATGATCAATGCCTCTCGCATTTAATCGATTAAATAATTGATCCATGAGTTTTTGACTTAAGCCTTGTTTTCGTAAAGATTGTTTAATGAGAACCCATTCAATGTGCACATGTTTAGACGTCAAGTTTTTCCAAAAAATGCCACCGGCTAATTTATTTTGTTTATCAAATATCAATAAAAATTCATGATTAGCATGAAAAACTGCATTCAAATCTGCTTCTAACAAAAGGGAATGATATTTGGCGATTTCCTTTGGTTTAAAAGGAGGACGAACACGATAAAGTTGCTGCGCATTATCTTCAACTTGAATAACCAAATCTAATTTTTCTGTTTCACCCATATCATAAGCAACCATTTCAACATAATCAGCAGCATCTAAATTTTTGTATAGTATTTTCGCCAAGAAAAATTCATCATCTTTGCTCAAATCAATCTCTGATTTTATGAATTGAATTCGTTTAGCAATTGAAATTTGATCAATTTTATTTTGCCGCAAGTCTTGAATGATTTCTATAAAAGATTGTTGTAATTTATCTGAAGCACTTTTAAAGCAAGTCATCATAAAAAATCGCACCCGCGTTTCTGGGTAATCTTCGATCAGAGTATCCAAATGATAATCTTGATATAATTCTTCCAAAATCGCAGATCGAGCATTGCGCGTGGCATCTGGGTTAAGTTCAAGCCATCGTTCAAATCTTAAGGAAGCGAAAACGACTGGTTTGGTAAGCACACCCAATTCTTTTGTTTCTTGGATAAATTTTAAAACTCGATTTGAGTCACAATCTAAGTTTTGGAAAGACGATTTAAACGGCTTCTTTTTCAAGGTGTTCGCAAAGTCTTCTAGCATGATTAGCCCTTTTTTAACTGTAGCAACCCGAAGCATACATGTAAAAATAATTTCCCAGTCTGCCATACGTTTTAAGCCAGGAAATTTGCTTTCAGTTGCTAATATAAATTGCTGGTAAAGATTTGAAAATAGAGTGGCAATAGAGGTTTCATCCTGACGATCAGAAATAGAAATCAATCTCCGTCCTCGAGAATAATCATGTTCGGGAATGATGAGATTGTTTGGCGAAGGGTTTTGGATATTTAGGGTGTAATTGGATCGACTCCAAAATTCCAGGTATGTATATATGCCATTCCACATGAAATGGAGCCATCGCATTTGCCATCGATCTTCCGCTTCTTTTCTTTGAATTTCTTTTCGGTTTCTTTCTAAATATTGATTGAGGGTTTCACCAGGAATATATTCCTCTGTATAAATATTAAATTCAGGCCAATATCCACCAAAATCTTCTACCAGTTTATCACCTTTATACGCCGTGCCCATCAGGATAAGCCATTGGGTTTCGTTTTCTAAAAAACGCCGATCTAGTTGTTCATTTACATTGATAACAAAATTATGGATGCCTAAGGTCCGGGTTCGCACCAAAACGCGAAATACACTTTTCCCATGTCGCGTCCCAAGATGGGTTACCCACAATCCCTTTAGAATAATATCATCTAATTGAATCAAGCAATGATTTGAAAATAAAAATAGAGCTTCTCTGAGTAAAGTGGTGTCGGATAAAGTGCGTAATAAATGAATGCGGTGCTTGTCTCGTACATTTTCATCAAAATCTAGAACATCTTCCCATGAGTATTCCAAGCCAGTATTTGAATCTACCGATACTTTCGAAACGAATCCCAACCAAGAGCGGAATCCTTTTATCAAAGCAAAGTGGGATTTTTGAGCGGTGGATTTGATGGCACTTGGCACGTCAGCGATTTGCCACCAAGACAATTCAGCTCGAGCCCAAGAAAATCCTGTTGGATGCTGAATGCCAAATTCCGAAACAATCAATAGTAGTGTTTGAATAAATCCTTTCCCCAAATCGTCTAATTCATTTAATCGATTTCGTGTCTGATTCAAGCCATGGATAATGCTTTTGTGGTGAGTCTCTTTCATCCGTCTTAATGGCAATGAAAATCCTTTGTGGGGATTCATTTTCCGAAACGCATAAAAAGCATCTTGGAACAATTGAAAAAACATATCGCCTGATAGTAAAGGAAGGAGCGATTCAAGCAGATCAATTCGGAATTTTGGGAGTGGATGTTTGAAAAATTGAATACACGTTTCCCGAATGAGTTGTTGCCATTGTGGTTCAGCATGATCAACCATAGCTTTTAAAGCATCAAAACACGTTTTATCTCCCTTCAAAAAATGAACCATGAATAAATGAAATTCTTTTAAAGCTGGCAGTCCCTTATCCATTTCAGAAGGGGAAGTGGCATTGGTTTCAAATAAGGATGAATTTGCCACAATTTTAATATCTTGATAGGGATCAAATTCTTTGACTCTGAATAATAAATCTCCACAAAAAGTAACGAGCGATTCGTTCCCAAGCCACAAGTGGGGACTTTTAATAAAGGCTTGGAAGTCAAAAAACTCCGTTTCTATTTCGTAAGAAAAATCACCAATCTGTAATTGATTACCTTCCCATTGAAAAGATAAATATTTTTGATCTGATTGAGTAAATAAAGCTTTTCCATCCCAAGAAATATGTGTTTTTGGAATGCCTAATTCTCTTAAAAACCAAATAGGAATTTGGATTTCATTATTTTCATCGTAAAGGGTAATATGATTTTTGCGATACATGGGAGAAATCACATCAGAAAAATGTTCCAAAACGATTTTTCGGTTAAATGTATTTTTGTTTGTGATTTCACCAGATTCTTTATTGAAATCACGATCAATGATGGCAAAATTGACGATGCGCTCAAAAGAGGAAAGAAAACTATTAACAGACAGAATTAAAGATGAATAATAATTTTGTATTTCTGTTTTGTCGGCAGTTTCAAAATTAAAAACAGTATTTTTAAAATCAGGGTAAATCAGGACCGTATTAAAACTTTTTCCATCCCCCACCAGAAAAATAGATTGAATAGATTCGAAATCTTGAAAAAGATTTTCAATTTTTTGCGGTGCAATGGTTTGTCCACGGCTATTTTTGTATATATCTTTTTTCCGATCAACAATAAAAAAATGGCCATTCCGTTTTTCAAAAATATCACCGGTTGGAAACCAGCCATCTACGAGTAAGTCTTTGCTTTCTTCACCAAAATATCCTACGGAAATATATTCGCTTCGGAGCAAGAGTTCTTTGTCTTCTGCTAATGCCATTTCCATGCCAGGGAGAGGTTTACCTAATGAATCTTCCGCATAATCGTTTGGGGGCGTCATGGATATGCCACCGGACGCTTCCGTCATGCCATATCCGCTCATTAAGTGAATCCCTTTTTCTATGAAAAAGAGAAAAATATCTGGATCTAAATAGCCTGCTCCCGCTAAACCCCATTTTAGATTTCCGCCCGTAATATCCAGTAAAAGATTTTTGATAGCAATATCGTCCAGAGCTTTAGATTCTCTTTGCGCCTCAATCATATCATAGATTTGCACCCAACGTTTTGGAATACTGATTAAAACACTTGGTTTAGCCAGACGAAATCCTTGCAAAACAGAATTGAAAGCAGGTGAAGCACAGAAAGTATAGGTCGCTCCCCAGAAGATGGCGCCCATTAACTCAAAGAATCGACCAAAAGTATGGAATAAGGGAAGATAACATAAAAAATCGTCATTATTTCCAATTTCAGGCAAGGCTAAAGCTCTCGCAAATCTTTTGGAAACCATGTTCACATGCGAAAAAGAAACACCCTTTGGATGGTCCGTGGTTCCAGAAGTGTAGAGGATTGTCACTGGTTCATCCACATTTATTTTCTTTAATTCATCCATCGTTCTAATCGGATCGGGGTATGGCACCAAATCAAGGAAATCATCCCAGTGGTATTTTGTATGAATAAATTGTTCCTTTTGGGAAATAGTGATGATTTCCACAGAATGGTGTTCGGTGCAAATCGCATTCCACTTTTGCGCTGCACTTTCTCCGCTGATAAATAAGTGAGTAATGCCAGAATGATTGAGCGTATAAGATAAATCTTCCTGGGTGAGATTGACGGGAAGGGGAACGACCATCACATGTGTGCTAAGACAGGCCAAATCTACCAAGGCTGTTTTGACTTGATTTGGAGAAAAAATACCAATCACGATGGGATGATTTGAAAGGGCATCAATCGCTTTACTTATATGGCAAATTTGTTCCCACGATTGGGTGTAGCTCAATGTGCGTAAACGATTTTTTTCAACATACTGTAACAGCGGTTTATCACCATATGTTTGAATCCGTTGAAAAATCATTTTCCCAAGGTGAAAGTCGCTCTTACGGATGAGAGCCACCAAAAGGTGAAACCAATCTTCTCGTAGCGATTCATTCGTAAAAAGTTGAGCCACAGATGAATGGTGACAATCATCCAGGAAAGTATAGATTTCACTTTGATTATAGCTACCTGAGAGCAATTGTTTAGCTAATTCTATAATCGTGCTTGGATTTACATCTTCAGGGTCAATTTGTTGAAAGAGACTCAAATTAATCTTTATTGGTTTTAATTCCATCTCTTGAACTTAAAAAGAATAATTGATTTATCCATTGTGATTGGAACAGCTATTAATCTGGCGAAGTTAAGAATTGTGTTGTTTGCGATCTATTAACCTTTAAAGGTCCGGATGGAAAATAATCGCCCAAAGCTTAGAAAAAAAATGTCATCCTGAAAAAGCGAAGCGAATGAAGGATCTTCTATAGTAACTGAATCTATTTCGATTTCCCCAAAAAGCATATTGTTTTATTTAGATTCCCTTTAAAACAACTTTAGCAAGTTCTTATACACGGTTCGTATTTCAATATGCCAAAGTTGAAAATGAAAGCCCTATTAGAATCTTCATAAAAAATGCAATTGCCTCTTCCATGAAGTGTCCTAAATTTATCCATGTTCCATTCGGTATGAATTACCAGGAGAAGCACAGTGAAACCAATAATGTCAGATATTGATCAACTAAATCAAAAAATTAAAATTTTACAAGGTCGCATCGTCCAATTAAATGAAATTGGTGTTGCCCTTTCCTCTGAAAAAAATACCGATAAATTATTCGAAATGATTCTTGAATCAGGGAAAACCATCACCAATGCAGATGGACGAACCCTATACATGAAAAACTCTGAGGGGAATTTAGATTTTAAAATTTTACTAAATGATACAATGGAAACCCATATGGGCGGAACTTCGAGCGTGGAAATCTCATTTTACCCTGTAAAACTTCATTTGCCAGATGGATCAGAAAACCATACAAATGTATCTGCACATGTGGCACTTACGGGTGAAATTGTTCATATAGAGGATGCATATACAGAAGAGGGATTTGACTTCTCTGGCACGAAAGCTTTTGATGAAAAATCGGGATATCGTTCTAAGTCTTTTTTAAACGTTCCATTGAAAAATCACGAAAATGATATTATTGGCGTAATGCAACTTATCAATGCGCGAGATTCGGATGGGAACATTATTCCATTTTCTGATGAAATGCAGAATCAAGTGGAGTCTATTGCTTCTCAGGGTGCTGTGGCCTTAACCAATAAAAGATTGGTGGAAGAATTAAAGATTTTATTTGAAGCATTTATCAAATTGATTGCGGTGGCGATTGATAAAAAGTCCCCTTATACAGGCGGTCATTGTGAGCGTGTGCCTGTCATTACCATGATGTTGGCAGACGCAGTTCAAGAGAAGAAAACAGGGAAATATAAAGATTTTTCCATGACGGATGAAGAACGCTATGAATTGAATATAGCGGCTTGGTTACATGATTGTGGAAAGGTAGCTACGCCGCCACATGTGGTTGATAAATCAACAAAATTAGAAACAATTTATGATCGCATCGGATTGGTCAACACACGATTTGAAGTTTTACGTAGAGATGCAGAAATTTCGTATTTAAAAGAACGTTTGGCAGGAAAAGATGCATCAAAAGCGGAAAGTGAAAAAATTGAATCAACGTATAAAAATCAATTAAAGCAATTAAATGAGGATCAAGCTTTTATTGAAAGAATTAATATTGGCGGTGAATTCATGGAACAAGGATTGCAAGATAGGGTCGTTCAAATTTCAAAATATCCTTATACAGAAAAAGGAAGTAAAATTCCATTTTTAAGCGAAGAAGAAATAGAAAATCTCAATATCAAAAAAGGCACACTTACTGAGGAAGAACGGACCATTATTAATGATCATATTGTCATCACCATTGACATGTTAGAAAAATTGCCTTATCCCAAACAATTGAAAAACGTTCCTGAATTTGCTGGGGGACATCATGAAAAATTAGATGGAACCGGCTATCCAAAAGGATTGAAAGACGAGGATATGTCTGTCCAAGCAAAAATGATGGCAATTGCTGATATTTTTGAAGCATTAACAGCAGAAGATCGTCCCTATAAAGACGGCAAAAAACTTTCCCAAGCCATGCGAATCATGGGATTTATGCGAAATGATTCCCATATTGATCCAGATTTATTTGAGATATTTGTTACAGAAGGGATTTATAAAAAATATGCGAAACAATATGTAAATGAATCTCAGATTGATACCGTGAATGAAATCGATTTACTCCCCAATTAACAATAGTTTATAGAGAAGTCTGATGACAGTTGAGATTGGTCTTGTATTAACGCTACTTTTGGGCACATTTGTCCTATTTGTGACGGAAATATTCCAGATTGAAGTTACAGCATTATTGATTCTTTCGGCCATGTTGATTTTAGGTTTTATCACGCCAAATGAAGCCATCGAAGGATTCTCAAATCCAGCCGTGCTTGTGATTGGTTGTTTATTTATTTTAAGCCATGCTTTGCAGAAATCCGGCGTATTAGAATATTTTGTTGTAAAAATAAATCGTTTGGTTCAGCATTCTCTTTCTTTGGGGCTCACCGTTTATTTGCTTTCAATAGCGCTTGCTTCTGCCGTGGTGAACAATACAGCGATCGTCGCGATTTTTATGCCCGTAAGCATTCGTTTGGCTGGACGATATAAACTCAGTCCATCAAAAGTATTGATTCCATTAAGTTATGCGGCGATATTTGGGGGAACACTCACTTTGGTCGGGACCTCAACCAATTTGATTGTAAATGCTGTTTTTTTATCTTCAGGGGGGAATGAACCTTTAGGCATGTTTGAATTTGCTAAATTTGGCTGGATTAATGTAATCGTAGGTTTAGCCTATTTGACTTGGGTTGCACCAAAATTATTGCCTTCAAGAACCGTAACTTCGAGTTTGACTAAAAATTATCACATGGGCGGTTATTTAACAGAAATGATGATCATAAAAGATTCACCTTTGGTCGGGAAATCTTGTTTAGAAAGAGGCCTTAATCAAAATTATGATGTTATGGTATTGGACATTCAACGAGATGAGAAACTCATTACAAGCAATATTAGAAATACAAAACTTCAAGAGGGAGATGTGCTCTTTGTTCGTGGCTCATTAGAGAATTTCCTTCGCATGAAAGAAGTGGAGAAAATCAATTTATTAACGGATGAAAAATTGACACAAAAGGAACTAGAGCAAGAAGATAACATATTAATCGAATGTATTTTAACAGACAGATCTGACTTAGTGGGACGGAGTCTAATGGAGCTGAACTTTAGGCGTAAATTCGGAAGTTTCGTTTTGGCCGTTCGTCGAGAAGGTGCCTTGATTCGTAAAAAAATTGCTCATTTAGTCTTGCATTCATTTGATGCCTTGTTGGTTTATGGTCCAAAAGATAAAATCCATGCCATGGGACAAAGTGGCGATATTATCGTTTTGGAAGAATATGATACATCATTGCAAAAGAAAAAACTATGGTGGGTAACAAGTCTCGTTATCCTTGTGGTTATTCTTTCAGCTGCTTTTGGATTTGTCCCAATTCTGAAGGGCGTTATTTTGGGCGTTGTTTGTCTCTTTGTGCTTCGAATTATTACGCCAAATGAAGCCTACCAAGCCATTCATTGGCAAGTTATTGTTATGATTGCCGCTTTAATTCCTTTGGGAAAAGTGATGCAAAGCACAGGCACAGCAGCTTGGATTGGAAGCTCTGTTATCGATATGGTTCATCTTGTGCCATTAGATTATCAGCCTATATTTTTATTAGCATTGATTTATCTGATTACAATGATTCTGACGGAAATTTCTTCGAATGCGGCCACCGCAATTATCATGGCGCCAATTGCCATGGCGATTACAGCAAATATGGGTTTGGAAGCACGGCCTTATATTTTTGCTGTTTGTTTTGCAGCTTCTGCCTCTTTCATCACGCCTGTGGGCTATCAGACCAATTTGATGGTCTATGGTCCCGGTGGATATAAATTTTCCGATTACATGCGCGTTGGGTTTCCATTGGCGATTACACTTTGGCTTTTAGCGACTTTAGTCATTCCAAAAATTTGGCCGCTCGTTGCTCTATAAAATAAAGTGTAACCAAATCGCTTATATTTTATCTAATGAATAATCACTTAGACGAAAAAATATTAGTGCAAAAAGCGTTGGATGGGGATCAAAAATCCATGGCGATTTTGGTCGAAACCCATTCTGACCGCATTTATAGTTTAGCCATAAAACTCATGCGAAATGAAGAAGATGCGGAAGATATCTTGCAAGAAACCTTTATGATTATGATAAAAAAATTGAATACATTTGCAGGGAAGTCTAGTTTGTACACTTGGCTTTACAGGATTGCGACCAATCTTGCATTGGGAAAACTACGAAGGAAAAAGATTGTAAAATCTGAGGAAGATATTCAGAATGTAAGTGAGGCTTCATATTTAGGGAAAGATATTCAAAATTGGAAAAATCCCATGGAAGCGGAACAGGATCAATCTGTGATGACGACCTGTCTTGAGCATGCGATTTCAAAATTGCCTGAATCTTATCGATCTGTTTTTGTCCTCCGTGATATGGAAAAACATTCCACACGAGAAACAGCCAAACTATTGGCGATTTCTGAATCAAATGTAAAAGTAAGATTAATGCGAGCGCGCCTTTACATGAGAGATCGTTTGGCGGAAAATATGCAATGCGTGGAAGTGATTCAGGCATCATGATTGGACATAATCATTCGGAGAAAATGATATCAATGATTCAAAAACACCTTGGGCGTGACTTGGGCGTGGAAGCGAAGGGTGAATTAAAAAAACATATTTCTGAATGTCCTGATTGTAAAGTTTATGTGGATAGCATTGAGGAGACCGTTAAATTTTATAGAAAAAATAATGCAGTAAATGAGATGCCTTCAGGCGTCTCTGAACGATTATTTAAAGTGTTAGAATTAAAAAATAATTCAACAAAGGAGGAAAACGAAAAGTGACGAAAATAGTATTAATCATATTTATTTTAATTGGATCTGCCACATTTATATTTAGAGAAAGAGGCGCTGGAAACGATGATGGGCAAAAATACTCCATACAAGATATTGCAAATATTTCAGTTAAAGATGTGGTGAATAAAATTGAGAAAAAAGAAAATATTTTGATTTTAGATGTAAGAACGCATGGAGAATACACAGGGAAGTTAGGGCATATAGAAAATTCGATTTTGATTCCAGTCCAATCCTTAGCATCGAGAGTTTCTGAACTTGAATCTTACAAAGACAAAGAAATCATTGTTGTCTGTCGCAGTGGAAATAGAAGCCGAACCGGAACGATGATTTTGATGAATGCTGGATATGAAGCGATTAATATGCTGGGTGGCATGAAAGCCTGGAATAAACGATCATGATGGAAAAGTTTAAAGCTCGATTACCAAAATTTGCATTAGGGAGCGTTGTGGGTGCAAGTCTTGGATTTGCCTATTATTATTTTATTGGGTGTAATACTGGGACCTGTGCCATCACGGGGAATCCAATTATTAGTACAAGTTATGGCGCACTTATGGGATTTGTGTGGATGTGGCCTGTTAAGAAAAGGACAAAATAAATCATGAAGTATGGATATTCAAAAACAGTAAATCGCTCAGTTGAGGATTTAGAAAAAGGGGTAAGAGCAAGCTTACAAGAAGTGGGTTTTGGCGTGCTTACGGAAATAAATGTGCAAAAAGCTATGAAAGAGAAATTGGGAAAATCATTTCGAAAATACAAAATTTTAGGCGCGTGTAATCCGTCAATTGCATTTCAGGCTTTGTCGGAAGAAACCGAAATTGGCTTATTGTTACCCTGCAATGTGGTAGTGTGGGAAAATGATGATAAAACGGCAACTGTTGCCGCCATTGATGCAAAGGTCATGCTAACAGTCACAGGCAGAGATGATATGGAAGAAATGGCAAATCAGATTAATAAATTACTTCAAAAAGCAATTGATTCCGCATGAGTGATTTTTTATCCATCATTTTCTTTATTGGATTATGGTATTTTTTAAACAAAGTATTATTACCGAAAATGGGCGTGCCTACATGACAAGTGCCTATTCTTCCGTGTGAAGAAAAAGAAGAAGCTGTGGAAAAACAAAACTTAGACCTGGAGAAAACAAATGCCAATGTTTGATTATAAATGTGAAGCATGTGGGAAGATATTTGATGATTTGGTCTCATCAAGGGATACAGCTGATTCCGAAATTGAATGTCCTCATTGTAAAGAGAAAAAGGCAAAACGATTGTTTTCCGCACCAGCTATTGCTGTGAATGGTGCACCACCTACAGCTTCTCCTGGCTGTAATCCTTCCTCAGGGTTTTCCTGAGCAAGCTAAAACCTGCAGTTGCAGATTCAGTTGATATTTTTATAGGTAAGTGTCTTACCATAGACATGGTTTACGGTAAAACTTTTGTCATGCCGGAAATTCAAAAAAACACAGTCATTCTGAGTATATAACCCAGATTGATGATTCTTGGGAAAACCAAATTCAGCGAAGAATTTTCTTTGAATGACACCAGATTTTAAACAAAACACAAAACACTGTCATTCTGAGGAGTTTACGACGAAGAATCTTCTTTGAATGACACCTGAATTTCAGTTAAAAAATAATCTAAAGTTTCAATAGCAGATTCTTCATTCGCTTATTTCGACTCCGCTCAATACAGGTCGCTCTTTCAGAATGACTTATTTTTTGGTATTACAAATAAGTTTCTTATAATTTCGAATATGGAAAAAACATATTATGTTTATATCCTGGCAAGTTTATCCAAAGTTATTTATACGGGTGTTTCTAGCCAACTCGAACAACGGGTTTGGCAACATAAAAATAATCAAGGCAGTAATTTTACTAAAAAATATAATGTGAATCGCTTAGTGTGGTATGGTGATACAAATGACCCGAATATTGCTATCGAATGGGAAAAGCGTATCAAAGGATGGATAAGAATAAAAAAGATAAAATTGATTGAAGATGATAATCCAAATTGGGATGATTTAGCTGAAAACTGGTTCTAAAATAAGTGTGTCATTCTGAGCGTATAACCCAGATTAGCGATTCTTGAAGAACACAAACTCAGCGAAGAATCTGTTTTGAATCACGCCAGATTTTAAACAAAACACAAAACGCTGTCATTCTGAGGAGGTTACGACGAAGAATCGCCTTTGCATAACACCTGAATTTCAGTTAAAAAATAATCTAAAGTTGCGATAGGAGATTCTTCATTCGCTTATTTCGACTCCGCTCAATACAGGTCGCTTTTTCAGAATGACATTTAAAAAGAACAAGTCATTACGAGGAACAACGTGACGACGTAATCTCCTTGGTTCCTGGAGGGAACACAAACCCAGCAAAGAATCTGCTATTGAATGATGCCAAAGTTTAATTCAAACACAAAAATTGAAGTGGATATTACAGTACCAGGTGAGTTAATTATTCAAATTCATAATATTCAAGGTTGGTGTATAAAAATATTGAAAAAAAATATCATCAAGCAGGTTTGGGGCAAATAATGTGGGATGGCAAAAATGCATTAGGAGGAAATGTTGCTTCAGGTGTTTATATATTTTCGTCTTTTCTGATACAAGATAATGGGGAGTATGTTTATAGAAATAGTCAAAAAGGTGTGTTGCTGAAATAGGACATTTGGGGGGAGATAAAATTCCTTCTCCTTTGATATTTTTATAAAGAGCCTATCGTTTTACGGTTAAATTCGAGGCTTATGAAAGCGCCAAAACAATCCCGTTTAGAGTCATTTCTCCACGAACCTTCAAAAGCCTTGTGGACTCTGGCGATTCCCGTAATGGCTGGAATGGGAATTCAAACGCTTTATTCCATTGTGGACATGATTTTCATTGGACGCTTGGGTGGAGATTCCATTGCTGCAGTTGCATTTAATATGCCACTTTTCTTTCTGGTTTTGGGGCTTACCATGGGATTGGGCTCGGGTGTTTCTGCCACAATTGCGCGCTACATTGGGGCAAAGGATAAGGTCAACGCAGATAATAGTGCTGAACATGCCATTCTCATTGGATTATTTATTTCCACGATTCTGACTACGCTTGGTTTTTTATATGGACAAACAATGCTTCAAAACTTGGGCGCCACGGATGCCATTGTCCATTTATCTTGGTCTTATCTAAAAATTATTTGTATGGGATTACCTTTCATGGTTTTTTCTGCATTTTTTAGATCTATTCTGGCGGGAGAAGGAGACATGAAATTCCCCATGATGGTCGCAGGACTGGGAACGGTCTTAAATATAATTTTTGATCCCATATTTATTTTCGTGCTTGATTATGGTGTAGCGGGTGCTGCGATTGCGACCATCTTAAGTCAGGGAATCGTTTTTATCATTTTTGTTTATATGCTATTTTTCAAAGACCACGCGTATGTTACATTTCGATTAAGAGACTTTTCATTCTCCCAGAAAATTTTAGGCGAAATTATTAAAATTGGACTTCCTGCATCTATGTCCATGGTGATTATGGCCATGGGACAAGCCGTGTTTAATAGAATTTTAATTCATTATAATGCAGAATCAGTTGCCGCATATCAAGTCGCTGGCCGATTAGATATGCTCGTTTTTCTCCCCATTATGGCTATTGCTCATGGACTCACAACTTTAGTTGGAATGTTTTTTGGTGCACAAGAAGTGGATAAATTGAAGGCCATTATTCGATATGGCGTAACCAGAGCCGTTCTTGTGACGCTTGGAAGTTCAACACTTGTTTATATTTTTGCTCCGCTTTTGATTCGTTCTTTCACGCCGGATCCTGAGATTCAAACGATTGCAATTCAATATTTACGCATCATGGCTTTTGCGTATCCATTTATTGCGATTGGCATGACAAGTGGACGCATTATGCAAGGATTGGGAAAAGGGATTCCCATGCTCATCATCACAACAATTCGCGTTTTATTGGTTTCATCACTCTTATCTTTATATTTTACTTTTATTTTGGATAAACCAGTCCAATTTGTTTGGTATTCCATGGTTATTTCTACCTTTATTGCCGCAAGCATTAGCCTCACTTGGTTGCGAACAGTTCTTCGAAAAACCGTTCAACCTCTACCGGAGAAATAAATGTCTTTAGCAAGCCCAAAAGAAATCCAATCTGCTTTGAATGACTTAGAGCACTGGGTATATCAAGATGAAACTTTATCTCGAGAATTCAAGTTTGATTCTTACATGGCAGGCATTGATTTTGTGAATCTCTTGGCGAAAAAAGCGGAAGAAGTGAATCATCATCCTGATTTAGAAATTGGATGGTGTCGCGTGAAAGTCAGCTATACATCCCACGATCAAGGGGGCGTTACACCTCAATGTATTCAAATGGCAAAGCTCGTAGATGAGTTGATTTTGGATCAGAAATAAACGGATAAATTTTAGCAAGCTATATTTTATAGAATCCTTCGCAAAGCCCGCACGAGATGCGGAATCCATCTAATGAATTTTCGGTCAAACCTCAAGTGGATTTTTCTCCTACGCTACTCTTCGGCGGACATACATTAAATAAACTTTAGGAGTCCATCGACTATGTCGATGAATGAATTGTCACAGACAATTCACTCCATAAAGAAAGGGAAAAAATATGGAGTTCATCAACCGTGTTGATGACGCTTTAACGCGGTTAAAGCAATCCAAAAAAAGAGATTCTTCGCTGGAGTTGTTTTTTCCAAGAATTATAACTCTTGGATTTTTCGCTCAGAAAGACATTGTTTTTTTGATGTTTAAAATTCTTGTTAACACTTTCCACACATTTTCCGAAGAACCATTTTTTATAAAGATTTACGAAAAAAGATTTCGCCATCACCATTATCGTTGATATCAGATAATAATCCAACTTCCTGGAATTTCATGTGTCGATGCCACTTTTGAGGGGCGGGTTCATTCTCGACAGATGAACTAATGTAGTAAGGGTGTTCATGAAGTCTAAGCACATCTTCCAAAAAGGACAGCAATTCTTTTCCAATACCTTGTTTTCGGAATTTACTTTTAACCATGATTAAAGATAAAAAGGGAAGATGCCCCCACAGAAGCTCATACCGTATATGTCCAACTTGTTGTCCTTTTAATTCAGCAATCATGATATATCGCGATCGAATTTGATGAAGCAATATTTCATCTTTTAAGGGATATTGCCAATGAAGATATTCAAAATCAGATTCTATGGCAAATCGAATATGGATGTCCTGAATCATTATACAGAAAAAAGTTTTATGATCCAGCGAGGTAGAATGCGGAAAATAGGAACGATGATGTTCCATTGCCAAGGAAGAATATAAGTCCGCTTCCCTTTTTGAATCACGTTTGCAATTTTTTTTGCAGCCGTATCAGAAGTCATAAGAAAGGGCATCTTGAATTTGTGATTTTCCGTCATTTCAGTTGCGATCCATCCTGGGAAAATAACTGTAGTAGAAATTTTATGTCGAGATAAACTATAATCCCAGCTATCGCCCAAAATTCTTACCGCAGCTTTCGAAGCAGAATACGCACCATGCGCTACCATTCCACGGGTCCCAGCGACAGAACTGATGATACAAATGCGTCCAAACTTTTGTTTTTTCATGATTGGGATAAAGGGAGTAATCGTATTTGTTACGCCTAATATATTAATGGAGAGTATCTTGTTCATGGTGGATGGAGAGCCAGACGAAATGTCGTCCACGCCACCAATTCCAGCATTAGCAATGACAATATCAATGCTTTCGGTTTCTGTCAAAAATTGCTCAATCGCCATTTGGCAAGCCTCTTGGTCCGCCACATCTAAGATAAAAGAAATAGCTTCCCCACCTAAAGATTTTATTTTTTCTTCAACAATTTGCAAGCGATTTTGTCGTCGAGCACAGATGCCAACGGTCGCGCCTTGTTCTGCGTAAAAGTATGCAAGTGATTTGCCAATCCCTGAAGATACGCCTGTGATAAAAACATTCATCATTTTTTATGTCCTTACTAAAGTTTGATAAAAATCTTTTTCCGATAAAGCCAATACAAAATGAACCACCAGCCCAAAACATGACTCAGGGCAAATAGGAGTGACCCATTCAAATCACCGGCGAAAGGCTGAAAAATTGTTTGATACAAATAGCCATATCCAGAAATGGTGTTTTCTTCTAAAGTAAATTTAATTTTTAAAATGGTTTTAGCCCAGAGTCCGGAGCCCACAAAGATAAAAAGCGAATTGGTTCCAAAAACTTCAAATATCCAAAAGGGTTTTTTCCATTGTTTTCCGTCGATTATCCATGTGAGGGCAGATAAAACTAGCAATGCAATTCCGCCTGTAAATAAAACATAAGAACTGGTCCACAAAGCTTTGTTGATTGGAAAAATAAATCCCCAAATAAAACCAATAATTGTGAGTCCAAAACCAAAAATTGCCATCCGTTTTGCACAGTCAGAATATTGTTTTGATGTTTGAATCATGCCCCCAGCTAAATAGCCCAATAATACAGTGCCAACTGAGGGAAATGTGCTTAACAAACCTTCTGGGTCAAACTGTAAACCGAAGCCGCTCCATAGATGATTCTCCCCCAAAATCCACATGTCAAATATGCGAACAAAATTTGATTCTACTTCATAAGGATTGCCTGAACTTCCGAACCATAATAGAGCCCAATACGCCAATAAAATCCCAGAAATGATTTGGATAATTTGTTTAAAATCAAAGCGAATTGCAATGATGGAAGCCAAACCGTAAGCCAGGGCAATTCGTTGTAATACGCCCATAATACGAAAGGTGGTCCAATCCCAATTTTGCCGAATAAAAGGGAATGCGTTTAAAAGAAGTCCTGCCATAAAAATGGAAAATGTTCGCCAAAAAACGTGGATATAAAATTCTTTTGATCCGTAATGATGCCAGCGAACAAAAGCAAATCTCATGGAAGCGCCCACAATAAAAAGGAAGAAGGGAAAAACCAAATCTGTTAAGGTGCAGCCATGCCATTTTGCATGAAGTAGCGGCGCATAAACATGTGACCAACTGCCAGGATTGTTGACCAAAATCATGAGGGCAATGGTCATACCGCGAAAAACATCAATTGAGTATATGCGTCTGGGTTTTGTCATGGGTGTAAATACCTATTATCTTGTTAGAAGATACAAAAAAAATATAAAAGATTCAGATAAGGACAGTGCTATCCAAAATAAACTAGATTTTTCATATTTTTCATATAGTTGCCATCAGTCTCGACGAGAACCTTTGGTTTTGGAGAGAATATTCCACTTCTTATAAAACCAAGCCCTTTCACAAAAAAGAGATGACACATTGTTGTAAAATTTGAGTTTTACATCCCAAAAAATGAACTTGTCATTCCTGACGAAGTGGAACGGATATCAGGAATCCATGCTTTAATTTATCAATGGGATAAGTGGATACCTGATAATCTCTTATACTAATATTGAATTTATACAAAGAAAGATGTAAACAAAATTTCAGGTATGACAAACTGTTTATTTATTGGAACAATTTCAAATATTTTGGACAGGTATGAGATATGGATTCGGGGAAAACTTACAGCTTTTGGCTTAGGACTTAAGAGTATAAATTCAAGCTACTTATGGACATTATTCGTTTAAAGAACATTCTAATTTATGCCCGACATGGCGTGCATCAAGGTGAAAATGAGCTAGGCGGTCAGTTTGAAATTGACTTGGAATGTTTCACAGATTTAAGGAAAGCGGGTCGCGCTGATGACTTAGCCCAAACCGTCGATTATGCATCAATTTATAATCTAGTCACAAAAATATTTACCCAGAAATCATACAAGTTAATCGAAGCTGTTGGAGAGACGATTTGTGAATCCTTGTTTCAACAATTTGATTTAGAAAAAGTAATCATTCGTATTCGAAAACCTCACGCACCCATGGATGCAATTTTAGATACGGTGGAAATTGAGCTCTTAAGATCGGCAGAAGATTATGCCTGAGAAAGCATATCTTTCCTTAGGTTCAAATATTGGGGATCGAGAAGCCAATTTGGCCAGCGCCACAAGTGCATTAGACACTTATTATCAAATCAGAAAAATAGAATCTTCGTCTTACTATGAAACGGAGCCGTTGCTAAATCAAAACCAACCTAGTTTTTTAAATATGGTTTTTTCTTGTGAAACTGATTTTTCTCCATTTGAATTACTTGATACCGTTCATCAAGTTGAAGTCATGTTGGGGCGGCCAAAATCGAGAGAGAAAAACCTTCCCAGAACCATTGATATTGATATAATTTCTCACGGAACAGCAGTGATTGAAACGGCGGAATTGATTTTACCTCATCCTGAAATTATCAATCGAAAATTTATATTAATACCACTGGAAGAAATCGCCCCAAACTTTGAAATTCCAGTTCTAAAAATGACCGCATCGGAATGTCTTGGCGTAACGCAAGATACATCCCAAGTGGTAAAACATATGATGGAGACACAAGCTTGAGACATTTGTATTATATCGCAATTGAAGGTCCAATTGGCGTTGGGAAGAGCAGTCTTGCCAAATTGTTATCAGAAGAAATTGGAGCACGTTTGGTGATGGAAGAATTTGATGAAAATCCATTTTTATCCGAGTTTTATGTAGATCCCGAACGAAATGCTTTTCAGACACAATTATTTTTTCTTTTACAACGCTATCGACAACAACAAGATTTACGGCAAGTCAATATGTTCCAAAAGCAATTGGTCACAGATTATATGTTCGTAAAGGATCGTCTTTTTGCGTCCTTGAATTTGAACGAAAAAGAGATGGAATTGTATGACACGGTTGCGAACCTTTTGGAACGAAATGTAATTAATCCTGATTTGGTGATTTATCTTCAAGCGGATACAAATACTTTGATGCAAAATATCGCCAAAAGAGGGCGCGATATGGAAAAAAATATTACTTACGAATATATTGACGCATTGAACCAAGTTTATACGGAATTTTTCTTTAGATATCAAGATACACCTCTTGTGATAATCAATACAAATAACATCGATTTTGTCCATAATAAAAACGACCTTGATGAAGTAATTCGGTACATCCGACAACCTGTGACCGGCACAAAATTCTTTAATCCCGCTCAAGATTTTTAATTAAAATGTTTAAGATTCTCTTTTTAGCCTTTTTTGGATATTTAGCTTTCAATGTGATTTCTTTTATCATGAAAATCAAAAGTTTCACAAAGCAATCAAAGGTAAAAGAAGAGAAGCAAAATTTTAGGCAAAAGGTTTCAAAAATGGATATTCAAGATGCGGAATACAAGGAGTCAGAAGAATGAGAAAAAAAATCACGCTTTTTTTATTGGACAAAAAAGCATTCCCACAATTTCGTCATTGGGCTTTGCTTATCTTGAGAATCGTGGCAGGATATTTTTTATTCATGAATCATGGGTTTGATAAAATTTCGGCCGGACCAGAAAAATGGATGAAATTAGGTGCCTTAGGTTTGGGCGGATTAGGCATTTCATTTGGACATTTATTTTTTGGATTTATGGCCGCTTTTAGCGAAGGCGTTTGCACTGTTTTTGTCGCATTTGGATTCCTTACACGATTTGCATCATTTTTGCTTATCATGACCATGGGTGTGGCAGGGATTTTCCATCTAGGGCGTGGCGAATCCCCTGAATCTGCCTTCTTATATCTTGTAATCTATTTGGCTCTATTTTTAGCAGGATCTGGTGCATATAGTATTGATAGATTTCTTTGGAATAGTAGAAAATGAAAGCGATAAGAATCCATCAACATGGGGATTCAAATACGCTTCAATTGGAATCTCTGCCTAAGCCGGAAATTCAATCGGATCAAGTTTTGGTGCGAATTAAAGCGGTCGCTCTCAACCATTTAGACATTTGGGTTCGTAAAGGCATTCCTGGCATAAAACTTCCCATGATTTTGGGTAGTGATGGCTCGGGGATTCTGGAAGAAATCGGCGAAGACATTTCCACTATTAAATGTGGCGATGAAGTGATGATACAACCTTTGCTTTATTGTGGTGAATGTTCATATTGCCAGCGAAATCAAGAAAATTTGTGCACATCATTTGGTCTTTTGGGTGAAACCTGTGATGGAACCAATGCACAATATATTGCAGTAAATGAACAAAATATTATCCCAAAACCCGGACATTTATCTTTTGAAGAAGCATCTGCTTTTTCATTGGTCGGGCAAACGGCCTACGAAATGTTAGTCCAGAAAGCACAAATCCAAAAAGGTGAAACAGTGATGATTTGGGGAGCAAGTTCTGGCGTGGGATCTATGGCGGTTCAAATTGCGAAAGCTTTGGATTGTCATGTAATTGCCATTTCAGGTAGTGAAGAAAAATTGTTGAAAATAAAAAAATTAGGAGCTGATGAAACCATTCATTATCAGAACGAATCAGTCTATGAAAAAGTAATGGATTTAACGGACGGATTCGGCGTAGATCTGGTGTTTGAACATGTAGGGCAGGCGACGTGGGAAACATCCATGAAAGTTTTGAGAAAAGGAGGTCGGGTTGTTACCTGTGGCGCAACGACAGGGCCAAAAGCTCAGATTGATTTAACGCACATTTTTTATAAACAATTGTCCATTCTAGGAAGCACCATGGGGTCGGTCAACGCCATGAAAGAAGTGACAAAATTATTGATGAAAAAAAAGATAAAGCCAGTCATTGATCGTGTTTTTCCCTTAGAAAATATTCAAGAAGCCCATGAATATTTGGAAGCAGGAAAACAATTTGGAAAGGTTGTTTTGTCGGTTTCACATGAATAAGCGTTATCAAAAACACGTGTTTGTATGTGTCAATGAGCGACCGACAGAGAGTGAACGAAATGATTGTGCTCGATGTGGGGGTAAAGATTTGCGAATAAAATTGGTAAATCTTGTGAATAAAAATGGCTTGAGAGGGAAAGTGCGCATCAATAAATCTGGCTGTTTAGATGCGTGTGAAAAGGGTCCAGCCATGGTGATTTATCCCAATGAATTTTGGTATTTGAATGTAAAAGATGCAAATATAGAAGAGATATTTACGGAATCTGTATTAGGTGATAATGCCATTGAATCCTTACTTGCGAATGAAGATGATTTCCAAAAAATCAAAGAAAGGCGATCTCAATGAAAAAATGGATAATAACCTTATTTCCTGTTCTCATCTTTGGACAATTTTCCACCGTGCACAACGCATTTGGATTGGATATTGGCACAAGAGGATCAGGCATTTTTTTGAATCGCTCTTGGCAGCATGAAAATGAAAAATATGGTTTTATTGCCGAATGGAGATTGTATGATATTAAAGGAAATGATGAGACCTATGTTTACAATTATTATGCGAATCAATATGAGACGGTGGGAAAAAGAAGCTTAATCCTTAGTCCGATTTATGGTGGCGGAAAATGGTTTCCTTTTGCGGGAAAAATAGATAATAATTTCTCACCTTTTGTGACCATTTTGGGTGGTCCTGTTTTTGTTTTGGATGGAAAAGAAGCGTTGACATTTAAGGAAAGATGGAGAAAAGCAGAAACCTTTTGGACCTATGGCCTTTTCGTTGGCGTGGGTGTGGATTTTAAAATGATGACCCAAGGATCAATTTCCGTGAATTTGGGATTTGATTTTTTGCCTTTAAATCGCAATATTGATGGAGATACGCACTTGGGCGGATTTCTAATTCATATTGCATTCAATCGTCCCAAAAAATGAATCCAGATCACGCATTTTATATTTCGCCCTCAAGCATTGTAGAGGGTTTATTTACCTTAGATAAAGAAGAATCGCACCATCTATCAAAAGTATTACGAATGAACCTCGGAGATGAAATTTCACTCTTGGATGGAGTTGGAACAGGATATGTGGGAGAAATTCAAACGTTAGGGAAGCGTGTTTCGGGAAAGATTAATAAAAGGATTCCTTCGTTAGGAGAAAATCCCGCTCAAATTCATCTTGCCATGGGAATCATTAAACGAGATCGTTTTGAACTGGCTTTAGAAAAGGCGACTGAATTAGGCGTCCAATCGATTACGCCTTTGCTTTTAGACCGTTGCATCAAAAGATCAATTAATATGGATCGTTCTAGAAAACATGTGCAATCAGCTTCCAAACAATGTCGGCGAAGTTATTTTCCCACGATTCATGAGCCTACATCATTGGAAAAATGGCTTCAATCCACAAAAAATGAAACGAAAATTGCTTGTTTGATTGGGAGCAATAATTCTATTTCAGCATTAGATTTATCGGGAAAGCATCAGACGGTTCATCTCGTGATTGGCCCAGAGGGAGATTTTTCGGAAAATGAAATAAAACTTTTGATAAAAAATGATATTATTCCCGCCACACTTGGCCCGAGGAGATTGCGAACAGAAACAGCCGTGATATCTGCTTTGGCTATTTTGAACGAAATTTTATTGGATTAATAAGATTAAGAAGGAGAAATAAATGAATGATTGTCTTTTTTGCAAAATAATCAATAAAGAAATTCCAGCTGATGTGGTTTTTGAAAATGAGGCCATTTTAGCGTTTAAGGATATCAATCCCCAAGCTCCCACCCATGTTCTCATTATTCCTAAAATACACATTCCCACTTTGAATGAGCTTGAGGAAACGCATCAAATGGTGATGGGAGAATTAATTTTTACTGCTAGTCAAATTGCAAAAGAATTAGGCATTGCTGAAGCGGGATATCGCACCGGATTCAATTGTGGAGAATCGGCGGGGCAAACGGTTTGGCATATTCATCTTCATTTGTTGGGCGGACGAAAATTCACTTGGCCGCCAGGATAAATAAACCAAAAATAATGGGCGAAACTCACCGGTCTTTTTAATTATCAATTGTAAATTGTGAATTATAAATTCATTTATCATTAATAATTGATCATTAACCATTAAAAAAGTCCGGTGGAGTGGGGGTTGGGCGACCACAACACTACTTAATTTTATTAATAAGTTTGCCAAGTAATTTGTTTTGTTCACTTGTATTGTTTTCGATTGAAATGAAAAGTTTTATGCCTTCCGAAATAGCAAGAAGTGAAATAACCACCAACAGACCTGCAATTAATGAATAAATAATTATGCCTATTCCAGCAGGCTTGCCACCATATTGAGTCATCAAATTAAGACCATAGAAAAGTCCTATTACGGAACCAATCCCAACTAAAATAGCCAAAAATTGATAAATCCCAGAAATAGTATTTAATGCGGGGTATTTAGACTTTGGTTTCTCAATATTACTTTTTGATGGTGACAATTTTGAATCATTCCCATTAAATACATCGCTAATTGTGTGGTCTTCTTTTAACTGTGATTCAGAAACGCCTTCAGAATCTTCTGGAATTGTTGAAACTTTACCACAAGACTTGCATTTTGCGTCTTCACCAACTTTGAGAAATTTCGAAATAATTTCAGCATCACAATGATTACACTTGAATTTTAATGGCATTTTAATCCCCTGTGTTTTTGGTTATTTTAGTGGACGCCCATTGGAGCGGACGAGCATCGTCCGCTCCAACAGTAAATATCCGGCGTAAAAGTCGTCATATTCCTTTTAAGATTCTCATAGACATACGTTGTTATACGGCGTAAAAGATTTTGTTTATATTTAAGGCGATATGTATGTTTCCGTAAATAATAGACTAAATCCATAACTAAAAATATAAATGAGCAAGATAAAAGGCAAGCCCAAATAATTTGAGGAAATTCGTCTTAAATTTGACGTCATTCTGAAAAAGCGAAGCGAATGAAGCCATGCCTACATTTTCCTCCTACGCTACTCTTCGGCGGACAAGCCTCGCCCAACAAAATGGCGGACAAGCATTACGGCAGATAAAACTCAAATGACATTCAACGGAGATTCTTCGCTGGGTTTATGTTTTCCAAGAATCATAAATCTGGGTTTTACGCTCAGAAGGACGGGGCTTTTCTTAATCATCAATACGACTAACGGGAGGGCTATTATACTAAAACTTTACCTTAAGTTCATAGTGACAGAAAATTCCAAAAGTTAGCAAATTCTCCACTGGAAAATCGATTAAAATGATGTAAAATCAATACTTAATCGCTAGAAGATTTATGTATATATCAGAACTCAAAATGCACGGTTTTAAATCCTTTGCAAGCAAGGTCTCCTTGAAGCTTGGGAAAGGGATTACCACAGTTGTGGGTCCTAATGGCTGTGGCAAAACCAATATTGTGGATGCCATTCGCTGGGTTTTGGGAGAACAAAAATCGAGTGTGCTTCGAAGCTCTAAAATGGAAGATGTGATTTTTAACGGATCTGCCGATTTTAAACCATTGAGCGTTTGTGAAGTGTCTTTGATCGTCCATAATAATAAAGGTAAACTTCCCATTGAATATAATGATATCGAAATTGGACGACGGGTATATCGAAATGGAGAGAGTGAATATTTTTTAAATAAAACCCCTTGCAGGCTCAAGGATATCAATGATTTATTTGTGGATACAGGGATGGGGGCAGATGCGTATTCGGTCATTGAATTGAAAATGATTGAGCAAATATTGTCTGAATCAGGAGATGATCGCAGAAGAATGTTTGAAGAAGCGGCCGGAATTAATAAATATCGGCATCAACGAAAATCAACCTTAAGAAAATTTGAAGCTACCCATTTAGATTTAGAAAGAATCAATGATATTATCGCTGAAGTGGAAACCAAAGTTCATGGATTAGCTCTACAGCTAAAACGGTTTGAGCGACATGCAAAATTAACAGAAAAATTAAAAAAATCTGATATAGAAAGAGCATTTTTGCAAGTTGAACAGCTTAACAAATTGACCGCACCCCTTCAAAGCAAAATAACAGAACTTCAGCACCTTAAAGAATCCAAAGCGACAGAAGGATCAATCCACGAAAAAGAATTGGCTCAATTGCAATCTGTTTATCAAGAACAGAGCGTAGAATTGACAGCGCAACAAGATGCCTTGATTTCATTTAATGACAAAAGAGAATCCATCCAAAATAATTTATTGGTTTGGACAGAGCAAAACCGTTCAGCTGAACATTCCATTAATCGTCTTTCACTAGAATCAAGAAACAATGAAAGTAAAATAAAGCAAATTAATACACAAAGTGAAGCGCTTGAAATTGACGTTGATACTTTGGAACCAATCATCAATAATCAGTTGGAATTATATCAAGTCGAAAAAGAAAACTTTGAGTCCAAAAATCAAATTTACACTTCAACGGTAAAAATATTAGATGCATTGCAAGATGAACGGTGGAGCATTCAACGAAAAATATCAGATGATCAATCCCTTGCAAAACGAACGGAAGCGATTATTCAAGAAAAAGAAAATCGTCATGAAAAATTAGTCCAACAATTTGAAACCATAAGCAAAACCCATTCAGCATTAAAAAAATCCACCCGGAAAATCGAAAAGAATTTATCGAAAGCAAATGCTGATTTAAGCAAGGAGAAAGAGGCTTTCTCTCAAGCAGAAGAATACGTTATTCAGTTAAGAAATGAAGCGGATGCTTTATCGAAAAGTCGCCATTCTCTTTCGGCACAAATTGAGTCACTCACAGGGCAATACGGTTTTTATCAAGAATTGTTAGAGTCCAAAGAAGGTTTTCCTGAAGGGACCCGCTATATATTAGAAAATCCGAAATCGTTTGAAGAAGTCTTAGGCACGATTGCTGATATTTTTGAGATTGATCCAACTTATCATCATGCGCTTGAAGCGGGGCTGGGTGATTTATCTCACTGTTTGATTGCAAGTGATCGAAAATCTGCATTACTTACTTTAGAAAAAGCAAGGAAATTGCAAGCAGGCGATTTGAGCATCATTCCATTGAAAGAAACATCTTCTCTCAAAATAAACTTAAAGCCTGTCCCCAAGGATGATTTGCTCATTGGACGTGCGTCAGATTTGGTCAAAACAGAAAAATCTTTACAGCCATTGGCAGTATATTTACTGGGAAATTTATTGGTAGTTGAGGATTTACAAAGTGCCATGAAAAAATCTGTTTTTGATGGCTGGAGTTTGGTTGATAAAAATGGAGCTTATTCTGGAAACGACCTTGTGCTTAAGAATCGACAAGCGTCGGAGCATGGCCATATTATGGGTCGGAAAAAGAAGATTGAAAGCATTGAAAAGGATCGACGAAAACAAGAAAAAGAATTATTAAAAATTGAAGCCGCGTTAGAAAAAAATAAAGCTTCTATGCAAATGGCGATGGCGTCAGTCCAAGCCAGTCTCCAATCCGTAGAAAAAGCAAATCAACATTTGAGTCGATGTGAAACCGAGCAGCTCCGAAATCAATTTCAATTGACGCAACAATCCGAATCTTTAGAGAATATTCAGCGAGAAAAAACTGAATTAGAGGAAGAATTAACGAAGAGCGAAGAAGCATTAAATGCTTTAAAGCCTGCGATGAAAAAAGCAGAAAAAATAATAACAGGATTTCAAGAGAAAATTGATAAAGCAAATACGCAAATGCTTGATGCTCGCAAAGAGCGTGATGGATTTAGTGAAAAAGTGCAAGATATTCGGATTGCTTTATTGGAGTTGGAAAGTCAAAGAGAAAATATAGTATTTAAATTGAAGACAGGTAAAGAAACGGTTGAAGAATTGAAAAGCAGACAAAAGCAAATTAAAGATGAAATTACGAGTTTTAACGAAAAACAGACCCAATTAAAAGCAGACATTACTTCGGGAGAAAAAGCGTTAAAAAAGCTTACAGCAGAAATCCAAAAAAACAAATCTATTTTAGATTTAAAGCAGTCTGTTTACAAAGGAACATATGCTTCTATTGAGGCGATTCAATCTCAAATTCAATCAGAGCAACATGGTAGAGAGCAGTTGCTTGAATCATTAAAAAACGCAGAATTAGAAGTGGCCGAATCCAAACAGAGATTAGCCTTGGTTCGAGACCGGATTCAAGATCGCTATGAACAATCCATTCCCAAAAACTTAAGCGTTGAACAAACAGAAGAAGAATTAAAATTTGATATAGATAAAATAAGTCGTTCATTAGAGAGCATTGGGCCGGTTAATATGGCAGTGAAAGATGAGCATTCAGAAGAAGAAGAACGACTCAATAATCTAAAAGTGCAATGTGAAGATTTGGCAAGTGCAGAAGAAAATTTAAGAGAGACAATTCGAAAAATTGATCGATCCGCGCGAAAGCGTTTTCAAGAAACTTTCGATTTGGTTAAAGCAAATTTTGAGAAATTATTTCATTTATTTTTTGAAGGAGGAAACGCCACCCTACGTTTACTGGGTGACCCTGATCCATTGGATGCAGATATTGGGATTGAAGCTCAACCGCCTGGAAAACGAAATGCATCTTTACGATTATTATCTAGTGGAGAAAAAGCCCTTACCGCTATTTCTCTTTTATTTGCGATTTATCAAGTGAAGCCCAGTCCTTATTGTATTTTGGATGAAGTGGATGCGCCACTGGATGATGTGAATATCCATAAATTTACCCGCGTGCTCAAACAGTTCTCTGATGAAACGCAATTTATTGTGGTTACGCATAATAAGCTGACGATGGAAAATGCAGATACCATGTATGGCGTAACGCAAGAAAAGAAGGGAATTTCGAAACTTGTGTCAGTTAATTTTGACTAAGATTCAATTTTAATACATGCCGAAAACAAACAAGCGAAAACGATTATTTCTCATCGATGGCTATGCCATGTTATATCGGGCTCATTATGCCTTAATCCGCAATCCACTCGTGACCAGTTATGGTTTACACACCAGCGCTTTATTTGGTTTTGTCAATCAAGTGTTTCGTCTGATTAAGCAAGAAAAACCAGATTATTTTGCAGCGATTTTTGACTCGAAAGAAAAGACATTTCGCCATAAAATGTATTCTGAGTATAAATCTCATCGTCCTCCTATGCCGGATGAATTACAGTCTCAATTGCCCCATCTCTGGGATTTATTGGATGCGATGCAAATTCCCACGATGAAGCAGCCAGGATTTGAAGCGGATGACATCATTGGAACGCTTGCGAAAGAGGGCGAAAGGGAAGATATTGATGTTTACATTGTGAGTGCGGACAAAGATTTTATGCAATTGATGAATGATCATATTTATCTTTATGCACCGGGGAGACGGAACGAGAAGCCCACCATTTATGATGTGGAGGGCGTGACGGAAAAATGGGGCGTTCCACCTGACAAAATTATCGATTTACTTGGCATGATGGGCGATAGCTCGGATAATGTGCCTGGCGTAAAAGGTGTGGGGAAAAAGACGGCCGTAAAGCTGATCAAAAAGTATGGTTCTTTGGAAGCTTCATTAACCAATGCAGAAAGTCAGAAAAATGCTCGCGTTCGCCGTGGATTGATGGAAAATCAAGAGATGGCTAAACTTAGCAAGGAACTCGTCACTATCGATATTAATATGGATTTGGAAAAATCGGTGAGAGATTTGGAACTCCAATCATTTAATACGGATTTGCTTGCGACAAAATTGACAGAATTAGAATTTCATGCTTTAGTCAATCAGCTAATTTCATTTTCACAAGAAGATGCCGTCCCTGAATACGATAGTCCAAAGAAAAATTATCAAACAATCCGAACGATTGATGCGTTAGAAAAAGCAGTTCAAATCATGGAAAAAGCTGAGCTGATTTCTTTTGATATCGAAACGACGTCGCTTCAAGCCATGGAAACAGATATTGTGGGATTAAGTTTTTCGATTGCACCCAATGAAGGTTGGTACATTCCCATTTTATTCAAAGATAAAAGTGAGAATTTGTTTGGAAAAGATGATTTGAAAATCGTCTTAGATGCCTGTCGAAATATTTTGGAGAATGAAGATATTATACTCACGGGGCAAAATATAAAATTTGATGCACTTGTGATGAAAAACCATGACGTTCATTTGGCAGGAATTGCATTTGATTCATTGCTGGCTGCCCATTTGGTAAACCCGGTTTCCCGATCATATAAATTGGAAACACTCAGCTTAGAATTATTGAATTACCCCATGTTGCCCATTGAAGATTTGATTGGGAAAGGGCGGAAGCAAATCACTATGGCAGAAGTGGCATTGGAAAAAACAGCTTTTTATGCGGCGGAAGACGCGGACGTTACAGGACAAATAACGAGCATATTGCAGAAAAAATTAAAGGAAGAAGAATTGTATTCTTTCTACCAGAAAATTGAATTGCCTCTGATTCCTGTTTTGTTAGATATGGAATTTAATGGCACATTTGTAGATAAGGAATTTTTGGCAAAGATGTCTGATGATTTGGGCGAAAAATTAGATCGACTGGTTTCAGATATCCATAGTGAAGCTGGCACAGAATTTAATGTGAACTCGACTCAGCAACTTGCGAATGTGCTTTTTGATATTAAAGGGCTTGAGCCTATTAAGAAGCGATCGACCGCAGAACCTATTTTACAAAAGCTAAAAGAAAAACACCCTATTCCAGGGTTAGTGCTTGATTATCGCAAATTCAACAAAATGAAGAATACGTATGTAGATGCTCTGCCCAATTTGATTCATCCTAAAACGGGACGAATTCATGGCACGTTTAATCAATTTATTGCAGCCACCGGACGGCTTTCCAGCACAAATCCAAATTTTCAAAATATTCCGATTCGCCATGAGGAAGGACGTGAAATTCGAAAAGCATTTTGCGCGCAAAAATCAGGTTGGAAAATTTTGTCAGCGGATTATTCTCAAGTAGAACTTCGCATCATGGCTCATTTAAGTCAAGATCCTGAATTGATCAAAGCTTTTCAAAATGGAGAGGATATTCACGCTAGAACGGCCTCATTGGTTTTTGGTGTTCCAATTGAGAAAGTGATTCCCGAAATGAGGCGGACAGCAAAAGTCGTCAATTTTGGAATTATGTATGGTGCTGGTGCCTTTCGAATGAGTCAGGAATTAGGGATTCCTCGTGCAGAAGCTCAGCTTATTATTGATACGTATTTTAGACAGTATGCAGGCATTCGAAATTATGTAGATCAAACACTTGAAAAAGCCCGAACAGAAAAAATGGTGGAAACGGTCTTGGGACGTCGCCGACCTGTTTGGGATGCAGATAGTGACAATGGATTAAGACGACAAGCGGCAGAACGGATGGCGATTAATATGCCAGTTCAAGGCACAGCAGCAGAAATGATTAAGTTAGCTATGATTCATATTCGAGATAGAATGATTGAAGAAAAATTAGAAGCAAAGATGGTATTGCAAGTGCATGATGAATTAATTTTTGAAGTGCCCGAAAATGAAGTAGATTCACTGGCAGCGCTTGTGGTGAAAGAAATGGAAAATGCTTTACCCCTATCGGTTCCTGTTGTTGTTGATTGGGGTGTGGGTGAATCATGGTTTGAAGCACATTAATGAAATCTATATCTATAATGGTTAAATAAAAAATGGAAGCAAGCGTAACGCTCAAAAAAGTTGGTAAATTAGTCAAGGATAAAACCGTTTTGGCTGGATTGACCTTTGGGGTGGAAAAAGGCTCATTGGTGGCGATTGTAGGCGATAATGATTCGGGCAAATCTACAATCCTAAAAATACTGGCTGGATTTGAAAGCCCAGATTATGGACAAGTATTTCTTTATGGTTTAGATAGCCAAAAACGTCGAATAGAGGCAAGGAAGTTGTTGGGCTTTGTTCCTCACGAAAATGATTTAGATCCTGATTTAACTCTTGCACAAAATATTAAATTTCATGGTCATTTGTTTGGTATTAACGATCAAACTATCCAAAGTCGATTATCCACTTACGCTAAAAAATTAGATTTAGAACTTTATTTAGATGAACTTGCAAGTCAAGTAAGCCAGGGAATTCAAAAAAGAGCTATGATTATTCGTGGATTAATTCATGATCCGGATATTTTGATATTAGATGAACCTACGGGATTCATGGATTCTGCATCCATTCGAAAAACTTGGGATTTGATTACAGAATTAAAAAAAGAAAAAACCATCATTTATGCAAGTAATGCTTTGCAGGAAGTGGAACAATCACATGATCGCATTTTGGTTTTGCGCCATGGACAAATTATTTTGGATGGTCATTTAGATAAATTATTAGAAAGCACGATTGATTATCATCAATTTCAAATAGAATTTGAAGAATTAAGTGATGAACTTTATACAGAATTATCTAATGTAAATACAGTGGTTTCACCCAATCGTCTGGGAAATATATTTCATTTTTATGGGAGAGCGCGAAACGTCTTTTTTGATGTGTTAAAGCAGGTAGGTGAGAGCGAAATGATCGATTTAAATGTAAAAAAATTAGGCTTGAGAGATTTGTTGGATTCAGAATTCGCAGGTGATGGTTTATGATGATAATTCCATTACTTAAAAGGCGTCTTTACTTGTGGCAGAATAATTTATTTCCACTCTTAGTCTTGTTTATGGTTTTCCCCATTATAGTATTTTCTTTGTTGAATCTTTCTCTCCGCCACATTTTTATTCGGAGCCTTTCTGATATTCCCTACGATCAATGGGCATTCCCAGGCATTTTATTTATTTTGAGTTCAATGGTTATTTTTCCCCTCATTTACAGAGAATTTTATCATTTACGCGTTCAAAATAAAATATTAAAGACAATGGCGTTATCGCCTTATACAAAGTGGGATATTGTCATTTCGTTTTTGGGGATAACTATTTTTGAAACGATTATCATTAGCATTTTTGCTTCTGTGGTTTTTTTGAGCCTTGTCTCAGTCAGTTTTTCCCTAGGACAAATGATCGTAATGTATTTATTTTTGCTTTTATATTTGAGTATTCTTGCCAATCTTTTCATATCTTTAAGCTTAGCCGTGGAATCCGTTATTCTCTTTTTTGGATCGGTATTTTTAAGCTTTATTATTTTATTTTTGGGGTCAGGATTTCTATTTGAGTTAGATTTTTTTCCCAGCACACTTCATACATTATTATCCTACTTGCCCTTTGCCCTAGTTTCCCAAGCGCTACGCCAAGCTCTTTTTTATGATGTTTATAATGTCTCTCTTATTATCGGAGTCATTATGTTAAGTATTCTTTGGAGTTTAGGGAATAGCATTCTACTACGGAAAAAGTTAGTTCAGTGATTGCTTATTTATCTGGTGCCATGGAATTTGCCAAAGGAGAAGGGGCCTCTTGGCGAGAAGAAATGACGCTTTGGTTAGATGAAAAACTAGGACATTCGGTGATTGATCCCGTTGTTGAAAATATCAAGTTAAAAAAAGATTTAAATGCTGAAGATTACCGGTCTTGGAAAATAAAAGATCGAGGAAAGTATATTGACTATATCCGTCATGCCGTAGATTTTGATTTGGATGCGGTTACAAAAAAAGCTGATTATATAATATGTCTCTGGGATGAAGCGGTCTTTAAAGGGGCAGGAACTCACGGTGAAGTGACAATGGCGTATTATCTTGGGAAGCCAATTTATTTAATAAATCGCGTCGATTTAGATGATTTGAGTGGATGGATAGAAGCGTGTTCAACGGAACTATTTGATGATTTTGAATTATTGAAATCACGTTTGGTCGAAATATATCTCCATGAATAATCCAGGGCCTAAGGCCATAATTCACCTCGATCGATTAGGTCAAAATATTCAAAATATTAAAAAGCACTTAGGGGGTTTACCGTTGGCTTGTGTGGTAAAAGCCAATGCTTATGGCCATGGGGCTGTCCCAATTGCAAAAAAATTAGAGTCATTTGGTATTCAGTTTTTTGCGGTATTCTCTTTTGATGAAGCCATTGAACTTCGCAAAGCAGGCATTCAAAGTGAAATCCTTATTTTTTCTAAAATTATTCCAGAACGGTTGAATGAAGCGATTCAGAATAATTTTATTCTCAATTTGAGTTCAGTCAAAGATTTGCATTTTCTCGAACACTTTAGTGAGAAAAAAGGGGAGAGTCCACGTTTTCATCTCAAATTTGATACGGGCATGACACGACTGGGTTTGGATATCCAAGAAGCAGAATTTGTTTTTCTTGCGATTAAAAATAATCCAAAATTAAAATGTGAAGGGATTTATTCTCATTTTGCCACGGCAGATGAAGGAGATATTGCTTATGCCCAGCAACAATTGGCATTATTTAATGGACTTTTGGATCAAGCAGAGACCATTAATCTTTCTTTCAAATATGTCCATTTATCCAACAGCGGTTCTATTTTAAATTTACCTGAATCCCGATTTAATTTAGTGCGTGTCGGAATGCTTGCTTACGGTGCAGCGCCTTCAGATGAAGTGTCTATGGATGTCTCTGTAAAGCCAGTCATGAATTACTGTGGGACGATTGTGAATGTGAGACACGTTCCAAAAGGAACATCTGTCAGTTACGGTGGTGTGTATAAAACGAAAAAAGCATCCAATATTGCTGTGATTCAAATGGGTTTTGCCGATGGATTTCCTCGTCCATGGTATGTGGATGGATTTGTAGGTTACGAAGGGAAAGAATATAAAATTGCCGGACGAGTTTGTATGGATCAATTTATGGTGGATTTTGGCGAAGATATGCCAGAAGAGGGAAAGGATGTCCTTATTTTTGGTTTAACGGAGAAAAATAATATTCCTGTGGAAAAAATCGCCAAAGCCATTAACTCCACGACTTATGTGCTCTTAACGGCGATTGGCGGAAGGACAGAGTATAATTATAAATTATAAATTGTTAATTATCTGGGAATTGTTCATAAAAAGGTAAATCATCGTGGAGTTTAATCCATTCCACTTTTCGTTTTCCCCAAATATGCCAATCCGGTTTTAAGGAATTTGGATGATTGATTGTTCCCGCTGTAATATCTAAATAATCTGCTCGTTCGGGATGTGCATAAGTGAGACTTGATCCACATGTATCACAAAATGTGCGAATTGCTTGGTTTGAAGCTTGATGACGTTTTGCTTCAGGTTTGATGGCATATTGGTTTCGTTTGATGACAATCCAAGTCACAAAAGCGGCTCCGACCGATCGTTGACAATTTTTACAATGGCAATGAACAACACGGTAGGGCTCTCCCGAAATCACAAAGCGATGTTTACCACAAAAGCATTTCCCTTTCATTTGGTTTTTACTAGCCACAGCGAAATTTAAGTTTGATTCAATAGGGTTCATACGTGTAAATAAGTTCGGCAATCATTTCTTTTTACTGCACGCAAAAAGAAATGATTGCTTAAATTGAAGCATGCATTGGATTGATATTAGTATTATTATTTTGTTTCTCGGAGGTGTAACTGCTTTTGGGATTTACTCTGGACGCTTTAATAAAACCACTGAAGATTATTTTTTGGGTGGACGAGATTTGCCTTGGGCTGTGGCTTTATTTTCCATTGTGGCGACAGAGACATCTGTCCTCACTTTTGTAAGTGTGCCTGGAATGGCGTATCGAGGTGATTGGACTTTTTTGCAATTAGCCATGGGTTATATTATTGGTCGATTTATGGTTAGTTATTTTTTATTGCCCAAATTTTATGATTCAGGCGTCACCAGTATTTATGAAGTTATTGGCGAACGATTTTCCCCTTCCGTTCAAAAAGCGGCATCAGCTGTTTTTTTGCTCACCCGTGTTTTAGCGGATAGTATTCGATTTTTGGCTACTGCCGTTGTGGTGCAAGCCGTAACAGGCTGGCCCATATGGCAGGCTGTTTTACTCATTGGTATCATCACCTTGGGATACACTTTATCTGGAGGCATTCGAACTGTCATGTGGATTGACAGTTTCCAATTTATCTTGTATTTAGGCGGAGGACTTTTAGCTATTTATTATGCTTTACAAAGTTTGGACGGCTCCTTTTCTGACATCATGGCTTCTTTATCGCAAGCAGGTAAAACCCATATTTTTAATTTAGGGACAGATAATTTTTTGACCGAACCCTGGTTCTTTTTGAGTGCGTTTATTGGTGGGGCTTTTTTGTCCTTTGCTTCTCATGGAGCAGATCACATGATGGTGCAACGAGTTTTGGGGACGCGTAATTTGAAATCAGCGCAAAAAGCCATGATTGGATCAGGCTTTTTTGTTCTTTTGCAATTTTTTATTTTTCTTCTAGTAGGCTCTCTCATTTATTTACAAATGGGTGGTGTTGAAATTCAGAAAGATCGAGAGTTCACCCACTTTATCACAACGGTTTTGCCCGTTGGCGTTCGTGGACTTTTGTTGGCTGGAATATTGTCCGCGGCCATGTCCACACTCAGTTCTTCCATTAATGCGCTAGCCTCTTCTTCTGTCATTGATTGGTTTGGGAAAACAGCCAGTTTATCTCTGTCTAAACTACTCAGTATTTTTTGGGCAGGCGTGCTTATTTTGATTGCCTTAGTTTTTGATGAAGGCGATTCTGCCATTGTGATTGTGGGACTGCAAATTGCCTCTTTTACTTATGGTGGATTATTAGGATTATTCATTTTAACAAAGCTGAAAAGGGATTTCAGTGATGTTTCTTTGATCATTGGTTTATTGGGTAGTTTGGCTACGGTTTTTATTCTTAAATCGTTTGGATTAGCTTGGACTTGGTTTATTTTATGCTCAACATTAATGAATATTGCTTTGGTCTATTTGAGTCACTGGATAATGTCCTTCAAGAAGAGCTAAACTCATGAAATGGTTTATATCTCTGATTTTCTTTTTCCAATGTATTTTTGGGCAAAGTGATTCTGCCCAATTTCAATATTCAAAAGTTTTAGATATTCCTGATTTATCTTTTCTCAATCGCGTTTATTCAGGATTGGATATATTAGAGCAAATGGATTTTGCACCACTTCGCGGAAAAAAAATAGGCATCTTATGTAATCAAACTGCCGTAAATCGAAATGGCACCCACCTTTTGGATTTATTGAAATCTTATCCCGATGTTCAAGTTGAGCAGATATTTTCTCCCGAGTATGGCTTGTGGGGATCAAAAGAAAAAGGGAAATTGCTTAAAGATGGCTATGAAATTGATCCGGTCCATGGCGCAAATATTATTGACATATTTATCCGATTTAGAAAACCGCCAGAATGGACGGTTTTGGACTTAGATTATATACTCATAGATTTGCAAGATACGGGCGCGAGACAAAGCACATTTATGAGCACCATTACGAAATTGATGGAAGTGGCAAGCGACTTTGATGTGCCTGTTATGCTTTTAGATCGTCCCAATCCTATCCGTGCAGATATATTTGATGGCCCCGTTCCTCGTCCCAAATACCAATCTTTTGAAGCTTATCATTTGGTGCCTATTCGACACGGTTTGACTTTAGGCGAATATGCAATTATGGTCAATGAAAATGGATGGGTAAAAGATTTGAAACGGGTTGAATTACACATTGTCCCTATGGCAAATTATGGCAGATCCATGTTTTTTGAAGATTCAAAATTACCGTGGGTAAATCCTACGCCTTACCTCAAAAATATGGAGACACTTTATTTATTTTCAGGAATGGATTTATTGCGAGGTACGAATTTAAACGTAGGATTTGGAACGAAAAAACCTTACTTAAGATTTGGAGCTCCCTGGCTTTCGAATCGATATTTAAAACAGCAATTAGATCAATTGAATTTGCCGGGTATCTCATTTCGGCTCATTAAATACAAACCAGTAGGACAAGATAAAATGCAGAAAAACCCCCAATATGATCATCAATTTTGCAGTGGATTAGAATTGCATATTACCAATTTTAAAACATGTGATCCTTTGGCTGTTGCGACTTCGATTATTTTGATGGTAGAACGACTTCATCCCAGAGAATTCCAATGGATTGAAAACGGTTATATCGATAAATTGTACGGATCAAATTTTCTCAGAATATTTGCAGCGCAAAAAAAACCGCCAAGCTATTTGCCCACTTTGTGGATGCATGATGTCTTAAGATTTGCCACTTTTAGAAAATCCTATTTGATTTATGATTGAGAATTGGATTAGAATTAAACCTTACTGACATTGAATAAACTTTACACTTATCCCGTTTACTTTATTTTTTTCTTATCCATAGGATGGAGTCAAAATTATAGAACTTTGCCAGCAAATGTTTGGCGGTTTTCTATGGAATCTTCATCAGGTACTTACAAATGGGCATTGGCGACCCAATCTATCAATTTGCGTAAATTTGGTCGCCAATATTTTGATTTTTATACATTAGATGATGAAGGACATTTTTCGAGTCAAATGGATTTATTTAATTTAGATCAAACACCTTTAGATAGCACCATATCCATTGGTACATTTTTAGATAATATTAATCAAAATTATGAATTTTCCCTTCCGAACTTCCATGAAAACTATTTTGATTCCACAACAGCTTTTATTCTTGGAGGAAGCGTGTTTGAGAAACGAACAAAAACGCTTAAGACGAATACATATAAAATTGATTATGGCCTGTCTAACGATTTTACGTTTCATTTAAGCATTCCGATTATTCAAACTCAGACCGTTTCTTTTGCTTTTTCCGATTTTGAGGCACGAGAAATCACTGGCATGGATAATTTTATTTCGTATCATGAATCAGCCAAATCTTCACTTGACGATTTCAAGAATTCAATTGATTTTTACACACTTAGCGCCAGTGAACGATTAAAGATTTTAGATATTTACAATCGATTTTATACGGAAGATGGCGAGCAATCGATTCTCTGGGCGTTGAATGGCGGAAAAAATCCATTAGAAAATGGTATATTTCTTTCGGAATTTAATCCTACGACTCAGTCAGACAGCGTAACAATTATGGATTTATTGGATTACTATTATCCAGATGTAACAAGTGCAGTTGGGATAGGCGATATGTCTATGGGTGTTTCTTTTTTGATTTATGGCGAGGCGCCTTGGCAAAAAGAAGGGAGAGCAATTTATGCTTCCGCTTCCATGCTTATCCCAATGGGCAAACGAATGGAAATCTATTCGACTAACAAAGACGCTGAAAATCGTCATAAGCAATTTTATCAAATGACCGTAGGTAGTGGTGTCACAAAATATCAATTGGGTTTGGGATGGGATTATTTTTTAGAAGGTAATACAAAAATGCGTTGCTTTGGTAAACTGGGATTGCAAATATCTCTATCAGAAAAATTGCCTACGCCCATTCGATTATTTGGAATGGGGCATACTCATCCTGATTCCAATCTCATTTCGCTTGGCACGGAGTATAAATATAAATCTGGAAATGCAGTGTTGTTTTCCACAGGATTGGAGACATTTCATGATGCAAAAAAAAGAATGTCCACTCAAATTAAATACAGCCATTATTACAAAGGAAAAGATCAATTTTCCAGCATAGATTCATATTGGAATCAATGGATGCAGGCGCATGAAGATTACGATACAAAGCAAATGATTGGACAGGTAGAAATGTCTTTGATGTTTCATAATCATCGTCCCCGACGCCAAATTGGACCAATTCCGTTTAATGTCAGCTTATTTTTCAATTTTCCTTTATTTGTAAAACATACGTGGAAGGGATATTCGACTGGAATAAACTTCACAACTTATATACAGTATTGGTAAAATTAAGGATGAAATTCAATAAATCGATTTGGAGTTGGTCATTGTATGATTGGGCAAATTCAGCCTTTTCAACTACAGTGATGGCGGGATTCTTCCCTATTTTTTTTGAAAAATATTGGTCAAACCCAGACGATGTAATTCAAAGTACTTTTGTTTTAGGAATGGGCAACGCTCTTGCATCTATCATTGTAGCTGCCTTAGCTCCTTTTTTGGGCGCCATTGCAGATCGGGGTTCAGCAAAAAAACGATTCTTATTTATTTTTGCGCTTATGGGAATTTTAACTACGGGCGGGCTTTGGATGGTGGGACAAGGCGATTGGGAAATGGCTATGTTTCTTTACATTTTAGCGACAATTGGATTCATGGGAGGAAATATATTTTATGATGCGTTGCTCCCATCCATTTCAACAGAAAAAACGGTAGATACGGTATCTTCTTTTGGTTTTGCCTTAGGCTATATTGGTGGAGGACTTCTATTCTTGATTAATGTGCTAATGTATCAAAATCCAAATTGGTTTGGCATTTCAAATCCTGAGACAGCGATTAAATTATCTTTTTTATCCGTTGGGGTTTGGTGGGGGATTTTTACGCTTCCCATATTGCTATTTGTCGATGAGCCAAAGCATGCAAATCAAATCCCTCTCCATCGTGCTTTTTTTCAAGCTTGGGTAGAATTGAAAAAGACACTTGTGGATATCAAATCCTTAAAGATGACGGCCTTATTTCTTTTGGCGTATTGGCTTTATATTGATGGTGTAGATACCATTATCAAAATGGCTGTGAAAATGGGCTCAAATCTCGGCTTTGGAACAAGTACACTCATTACGGCTTTACTAATGGTTCAATTTATTGCTTTTCCCGCAGCGCTAGCCTACAATTGGTTTGCGAGCAAAATTGGAACAAAAAAAGCAATTCAGATTGCCATTGGTGGATACGCAGTGGCGACATTTTTGGGCACATTTATGGTGGATGAAGTCCATTTCTATGGATTGGCTGCGTTGATTGGCCTCTTTCAAGGTGGACTTCAAGCATTAAGTCGTAGTCTGTTTTCGCGCTTAATTCCGTTGGGTAAGGAAGGGGAATTTTTTGGATTTTATAATATGCTGGGGAAATTTGCGGCCGTGATTGGTCCTGTCATGATGGGCTGGGTTACGCTGGTTACAGAGAATGCTCGGATGGGAATATTTTCAATTTTGCTCCTATTCATCGCTGGCAGTTTTTTGCTTTCTAAAGTTGATATGGAAGAAGGCGCGAAAATGGCAAAGGCATTTGGAACCAAATAAATCGTATTGCATTAAATTAGAAATAGGCTTAATATAAAATTGAAAATCATAATAAATTCTCTAATAAAAAAAGGATACCCAATGAAAAATAAAATCATACTCCTACTATTTCCATTTTTAACAGTTCTATTATTCAATTGTGGTGCATCAACTGGACCAGATTTAAGTCCAGAGCCTACAAGGAAAATCATGTCTAATATCCCAGATTGGTTTATGACGACGCCAAAGAAAGATGGTTTTCGATATGAAACAGCAACTGGAACGAGTCAGGATTTGCAATTAGCCATTAACAAAGCAACATTGGATGCTGCTTCCAGACTCGCCGCTACCATTAATTCTGAAATGGAAGGATACACGAAGCGCGTTCAAGAAGAAACAGGATTAGGAAGCGAATCGGAACTATTAGATCGATATTCTCAAACGCAGGGACAAATTATTGCAACTGCTCTTCAGGATTACGTTGTTGCAAAAAAACAAATAATGGAAGAAAAGTCAAATAATCAGAATATTTTCCGAGCTTATATTTTATTGGAATGGGATGAAGGCGCTGCAAACAAACGTCTTTTGGATAAAATTAAAGCGGACAAGGAAATCTATGATGCGATTCGTGCCTCTGAATTGATGGAAGAAATGGAATCTAAAGTTGAAGCTTATCGTAAGCGAAAAGAAGCAGGTAACTAAAGATAGTTAGTATTTATTAGTTTTGTAAAAAGCCCTCTTTTGAGGGCTTTTTTATTGCACAGAAATATTCATTTCTTTCAGGAGTGAAATTAAAATATCTGGATAATCAGTAATGATTCCGTCCACGCCTAAATTGATGAGAAATTCCATTTGAGATTTCTTATTCACAGTCCAAGGAACCACTTTATATCCAGCAGCTTGAATTTCTTCAATGGTACTATTCATAAAAACGGATGATCCTTGAACAATAATTAGCCCAGATGGAGAAAATATATCTACATATTCTTGTGCTTCGTTGAGTAGCCCCAATGAACTTTCGTCCACTTTTTTATAATGAATGCCATTTGTCCAAGGCGAGGCTTCTCCGGATTCTGTTGGAAGACCTGTGTTTTCATCCAAAAGGGCAGCCGTTATTATTTTTGCTTGAAGTTTTTTAACCCTTTCCAAGACAGCCCAATTAAAAGATTGGATTATAACCCGATTTATGAGGTTATTTTTTTCAATCACATTTACAACAGATTCCACAAAAAGATCAATGGAGACTGTTTCATCTTTTGTCGGATCAAGTTTGATTTCGATATTAAAACGCACGGAACTATTCTTGGCTTTAGCTAAGTCAAAAACTTCTTGCAGGGAGGGGATATTTTCTTCAGGAATATTGATACGTGGCGGTTCAGGAAAATGCTCAATATTTGGATTTAATGAACCGCAATCAAAAGATTGAATCTGGGCTAGGGTTAAATCTTTCAACAAGTAATGTTGATCCATATCGAGAGGAAAAGGTTCATCGTAGGAGAGACAAATTTTGCTATTAATGTAGGCATCATGATAAACGACTGGAACTAAATCTTGACTAATGCCAATGTCCATTTCTATCGTGGTCACACCTAAATCCATTGCAAACTCGAAGCCAGATAGGGTGTTTTCAGGACGGAGCCCTCTTGCGCCACGATGGCCTTGGACATCCAACGAATTTTTAGATTGATTTGAACAGGTATTCATAGTGATTGATAAAATAACGAGAATAGTGGGAAAGAAATTAAGATATTTTGCCTTATATTTTTTCATAAATCAATAGACTTCTCTCAATCTTATTAAAAAAAGTTATAGAATCAGCTACAAATTAAGAATATATTTGGAAAAATGTAATTAGAAATGAGTTCTAACTTGATTATTAATTATTGGATATTGAAATACATTATTAATTAGGCCTAAATTAGCAAGGTCTGATTGTTTCTTTATATGTGTTGTTTTAGCTAGGTGTCTCTAGATGCATAGCAAGGAACTTATTTCTTATTTAGTTTAATATGTTGGAGTGATGATGCAATTTTTGAAGAAAAAAATACGAATTATTACAGAAACGAGATTATTCATTTCCATCTTAATATTTAATTTTACTTGGGGACAATCAGCTCCAGGTGATATTGCTTTTATTGGATACAATGGTGATGGTAACGACGATTTTTATTTTTCGGAGGATAATCTATGTTAAAATTGCAAAAAGTAATCTGTATTAATCTCTTAAAAATATTACCTATATTATTAATGATAGAAATATTACATGCTCAATTTTGGACACATTCATTCGAATCAAGTGGTGGCTACACTGCCAGTGTTACAGAATTTAGTGATGGTGCTGAGGATTATTGGGGGAGAATTGATATAACAAACAGACAAATGACTGATGGAACATCAATCGCAACTGGAGCAAGCAGTGTATCGGGTCAGGGTGGTAATTGGGTTTTTGGCGCTAGCGATATTGACGGAGCTGGAGTAACCTTACCTGTAAATATTATTTTTGATGATATTAGCATATCAAATAAATCAAAAATCATTTTTCATATAAAAATAGCAGAGGATGATGACGGAGCAAATGAGGACTGGGATGCTTCAGATTATGTGAGATGTTACTACGATATTGATAATTCAGGCGTGTGGTCAAATCTTCTATGGATTGAAAATGATGGATCTGGAACTAATGCTCAACCTGGTATAGATACAGATTTTGATGGAAATAATAACGGAACATTTGTAACTGATACCTTTTTAGTATTTGAAAAATATATTGCTACAACCGGTTCCTTGATTGATATAAAAATTGTATGGAATTTAAACGCAGGGGATGAAGATTTATATATTGATGATTTAGCTCTATATGATGGCGTAACCATCTCCGGCAACAGCGGTTTTCGTATGATGAGTAGCCCAGTAGCAGGACAGATTTACAGTGATTTACTTTCAGAACTATGGACACAAGGAATGACGGGAGCCGATGAGACGAGTGGAACAGCCAATGTGTGGACACTGGATGTAGCCAATCAAAGCTGGGTGGCTCTTAGCAATCTTTCTACGGATACACAAGTTTCAGGAGAAGGATTTTTAGTTTATGTATTTGAAAATGCAGATGGACTAAATGGCGATAGTGATTTGCCTGTTACCTTATCCGTCAGTGGAACAGAGAATAGTGCTTCTGCGACTTTAGGAAGTATTGCTGATGGTAACTGGGCTTTGGCCGGCAATCCTTATGCTTCAACGATTGATTGGGACTTAGTAACAAAGACCAATTTATCAGCGACGGTGAGTGTATGGGATGATGCCAGTTCAGCCTATATAAGTTGGAATGGAACCACAGGCAGTTTAACCGATGGATTGATTGCGCCGTATCAAGGGTTTTGGGTTCAAGCCAGTAATGGAACCGGTTCAATTACAATCGAGACTGGAGATAAATCTTCTACTGCCGGCACTTTTTATAGAACCACCCAAAATGAGAATACAGGGAGTTTTAGTTTTACCGTTTCTTCAGATACTTATATAGATCACAGTTATGTATCCTTTATGGAAACAGGCGAGCTTGGCATGGATAATGCAGATGGGTATAAATTACTTCCTATTTCAGTGAGTGAAAGAATCGTAGCCCTTTCTTACGCAGACGGAAATGGCTTAGATATTAATAATCTCCCCTTTGAAGGAGAAGGTTCGATTGAGATCCCTTTTGATGTAATGAAATTAACGGTAGATGAAGAATATAATTTTGTTACAAATGAAGAAGCTGTAAGCCTGAACTGGGATTTATCTAATTTACCTGAGAGCATACTCAATATGATGCTTACAAATAATCAAACAGGAGAAGTAACAGATTTATTGATTCAGAATGAATTAAGCTTTTATACCCAGGCTAAAGGGAGTTTTCTTTCTTATGGAAATGAGACTGTAAATACTTATCCAGAACTGGGAGAGAGTCAGTTTACCCTTGCGATAGAATACACGGCCTTATCGACAGATAAAAGCACGCTTCCAACTGAGTTTGCATTGCATCCAGTGTATCCCAATCCATTTAATCCAAGCGCCATAATTTCATTTGATATCCCTTCTGTAGAGACGCAGCCACGCCATTCGGCGGGTAAACATGTTACGTCTCTACAAGTGTTCAACATTAAAGGACAATTAGTGGAAACCCTTGTGAATGAACGGATAAAACCGGGAAGATACAAAATACAGTGGAATCCGATGAATTTATCTTCGGGTGTTTATATGGTAAAACTAGAATCGGGCAGTAAAACATTCACGAAAAAAATAAGCTACATTAAATAAAACCAAGCTTCAAAACAGAATGAACCTTCAAAAGGTTTGAACCTTTAGACGGTTGCACTCAAAGGAAAAAATATGCCAAAATACACAATACTCATATTTGGATTGATTTCAATCTCTAGCATGCTTTTGGCTCAAGGTGTTGGTTTTCCTAGTGACCCGGCACAAGCACCGATTGGTGGTTTAGAGCTCCTCATCGGAGCCGGGGGTGCTATGGCGTGGAAGAAATTGCATGATAGATCTAAAAAATAAATTTTCACCGCTTACATTATTTTTCTTAAAAATTATTGCGGTTTATGCCGTATGGCATATCGTATATGATTTACTTATCCTACCAGATGCTCGTTTAGATAAGTGGCTGAGTGAGAGTGGTGTTAATCTTGCTGCAATTGGATTATCATTTTTGGGTTGGGATATTGAATGGTCTGGCCGAATTCTTTCTTGCGTTGGAAGTAGAGGTGTTGAAATTCAAAATGGATGTAACGGATTTGATTTGTTAGGACTCTATTCAGGATTCATTATTGCCTATCCAGGTGATATGAAAAAGCGAATCGCATTTCTGCTTGGAGGCATTGCTCTCATTTACTTTGCGAATGTATTTCGAATCGCCTTCTTTACACTTTCCAATGTATATTTTCCGGAATATTGGAATCCTATTCACGACTATAGTGCTTATGCATTTTTCTATCCCATCGTTTTGATATTATGGTATTTATGGACGATAGAAAATGGTGACACAAAATTTGCTACTTAAGATTATTTCAGTCTTTCAAATATATAAAAATTTGATTTCACCAATGATATAAAAAAGGTAAAGTATCCGAAGTTATACCGAACATAAAGGAACAAGATATTGAAACAATTTAGTTCTAAAAAGATAGCCCAGAGAATGACCATTCTGCCCATTAGAATAGTTGGACTTGTTCAAATTATTTTGCTGATGACATCAGAAGGATATTCTCAGTTAAATAGCGATAAAAAAATAATTTCATCTCAAATATTTGAAGAGCGACTCTCTCAACTTGTGGGCTTTGGTGATCGTCAAGATTGGGGAGAATTGGAATACAGCCCGATTGATGAAGCATCCGGTATTGTAGCCAGTCGAAAAAATGAAAATGTATTTTGGGTGCATAACGATTCAGGTGATAATAATAGAATTTATGCATTCAACCATGAAGGCACACATCTAGGCGTTTATTATTTAGATGGATGTTCTGCCAGAGATTGGGAAGATATGGCTACGGGACCTGGTCCAACGGATGAAGAATATTATCTATATATTGGAGAAATTGGAGATAATGATGCGGAGTATAATCAAAAATATATTTATCGCGTTATTGAGCCTATTGTGGACTCGGAACAATCACCCGTAACAGAAACAATCTATGGTGCAGAAATTATCAACTATCAATATCCGGATGGAAACCGAGATGCAGAAACATTGATGGTAGATCCATTGACGAAGGATATTTATATTATTTCAAAAAGAGAAGAACCGGTTAATATTTACCGCCTCGCCTATCCACAGTCAATGACAGAAACCGTTACGCCCGAATTTATGATGGATATTGATTTTTATCCTGAGATTAATAATGGTTCATCTCAATATATTGTTGCAGGGGATATTTCTGTTGATGGATTGGAAATACTCGTTAAATCTTATTTGGACATTTTTTATTTTTCACGAAATCCAGACCAAACCATAATGGATGCATTTAATCAAGGTTTTGTAACGGTGCCTTATATTTCTGAAGTGCAGGGAGAGGCGATCGCGTGGCATCCCCAAGGATTTGGTTATTTTACAACCAGTGAAGAAAAATATAATACTGAAGCGCGGTTATATTTTTATCCCGACTTAGTGGGCTGTATGGACCCTCAAGCTTTAAATTATAATCCTTATGCCACAGTACCTGATTGGAGTTGTGAATATCTGAATATTGAAGCGTTTCCAAATCCAAAGGATTTTGCTTTGTATCCTGCTTACCCAAATCCTTTTAATCCAACAACCACACTTCAGTATGATTTACCTGAAGATGCAACAGTCAAAATTATGATTTATGATATTATGGGGCGAGAGGTAAGAACATTGGTTAAAAGTCAGCAGAATGCTGGTTTTAAATCGATTGTTTGGGATGCAACAAATGATCTAGGACAGCCTGTGAGTGCCGGGATGTATTTATATAGATTCAGCGCTGGAAAATTTCATTCAACAGAAAAAATTGTTTTATTAAAGTAACAGTTATACCTTTTAAGTTTCAGTTATAAGATATTAATAAATATCGTTCTGGAATAGATACGGTATTAATTTTCTCAGTATTTTTTGACACTATAAAGTGAGATTAGCGTGTTGAAATTAAAAATCGATAAATAAGTCTGTGAAAACTATTAAACGAATGGAACAATTACAATGACACCATCCAGAGGAACAATAGGAATAAAACGAGGATATATAATTCCAATTGGTGGGGCGGAAAAAAAGAGACGAGACCCGGTTATTTTAGAAAAATTCCATAAACTTTCAGGTGGAAAAAACGCAATAATTATTGTGATTCCCACCGCGACGAAGGTAGAGGAAAACGGGCAGAGATATGTTGAAATATTTACAGACATGGGTGCGAAAACAGTTCATTGTTTAAATATTACCAATCGGAAAGATTGCAATCGTGAAGATTATTTATCACGTTTGAAAGAAGCCACGGGAATTTTTATTACCGGTGGAAATCAACTTCGCCTCTCCACTATTTTAGGTGGCACACCCGTTGCAAAATTAATTCGGAGACTCAATGCCGACGGTGTTCATGTTGCCGGGACTTCGGCCGGTGCAGCTATTATGCCCGAGCATATGATTTCTGGCGGACGAGCCGGAAGCACGCCCACGCCACGAAGTGTATCCATGAGTCCGGGTTTAGGACTGACTAACAGCGTTGTTGTTGACCAGCATTTTCGCCAGCGAGATCGTTTGGGGCGTATTCTTGCGGCCATTGCATACAGCCCTTTTTTAACGGGAATCGGAATTGATGAAAATACATCCATATTTATTAATCCTGAAAATGTGTTTGAAGTTGTGGGGCATGGTGGAGTTACAGTTGTGGACCCTTCTGAAGTTCAATTTTCAAATATGAGTGAATCCGTTCGGAATGAACCCATTAGTATTACCGGTGTCAAACTTCATATTCTCACTGACGGCGATTCATATGATTTAAACAAACATATCCCCCATATTTCAACACCAGAAGACGAAGTTTGATTGCTTAACAACCGTTATTAAAAAAGGATAATTATCATGAAAATTCTCTCTACAAATATTTATGTAGGTCCCAATGTTTTTGCCCGATTCCCGGTCATTCGCCATATCATAGATTTGGGAATTCTTGAAAATTGGCCCACAGGGAAATTAGGTAAAAAGTTCAACGATTTATTGCTTGAAGCACTTCCGGGATTACAAGAGCATGGTTGCTCGTATCGGGAAAAAGGTGGTTTTATCCGCAGAATGACCGAAGGCGAAGGCACGTGGCTTGGACACGTTTGGGAGCATGTTGCCATTGAACTTCAAAATATGGCAGGGTCTGATGTCACATTTGGAAAAACCCGTTCAACTGGAAAAAAAGGACAATATAATATGGTTTTTCAATATCTCCAACGTGATGTAGGACGAGAAGCCAGTCGCCTAGCAAGAGAATTAATTCTATCGTTATTACCGCAAAATGTAAAATCCGAACTTAAAGATATAAATCCGGATTTTAATTATGAAGAAGAACGAGATGATTTTATTCGATATGCTCAAAAATTTGAATTTGGACCCAGCACGGGTTCACTGGTAAAGGCAGCCATAGATAGAGATATTCCTTGGCTACGATTAAATGAATATAGTTTGGTCCAATTTGGTCATGGAAAATATCAAAAGCGTATCCAAGCAACCGTGACAAATGAAACCAAACATATCGCAGTAGAAATTGCCAGCGATAAAGATGATACCAATTCTCTGTTGAGCGAATTAGGACTTCCCGTGCCAACCCAACGATTGGTCTATAGTCCAAAAGAAGCCATTTGGCAAGCAAATCGCATTGGATATCCTGTTGTTCTAAAACCATTGAATGCCAATCATGGACGTGGCGTTTCAATCAATTTAAAGCATGATGACCAAGTTGAGGTTGCATTTGAACAAGCAAAAAAACGCGGGACTGGTCGGAGCGTATTAGTGGAAAGTTTTATTACGGGCTTTGACCATCGAATGCTCGTTGTTGACGGAAAGCTGATTGCGGTGGCGAAACGGGTTCCAGGGCACGTTAAAGGCGACGGGAAACAAACCATTCAGGCATTAGTAGATATTGTGAATGAAGACCCGCTTCGAGGGATTGGGCATGAAAAAGTGCTCACTCAAATTCAAATTGACCAACAAGCAGAACGATTGATGACGGCAAAAGGATACGATGTCAATACAGTCCTTAAAAGAGATGAAATATTATATTTACGTTCTACAGCTAATTTGTCAACGGGTGGAACGGCCATTGATTTAACCGATGTGGTTCATCCGGATAATCGTTCTATGGCAGAACGAGCCGTCAAGGCAATTGGACTTGATGTGGGCGGTGTTGATTTTCTATCGGATGACATTACTCAATCTTATCGAGCCATTGGCGGAGCGATTGTAGAAGTAAATGCTGCGCCCGGTTTTCGGATGCATGTAGCACCCAGTGAAGGAGAACCTCGGGATGTTGCTGGACCTGTAATGGACATGCTTTTCCCCAATGAATCTCCTTCAAGAATTCCCATTGCTGCGATTACGGGGACAAATGGAAAAACGACCACAACGCGGATGTTAGCTCACTTGATGAAAATTGCGGGTCATACCGTTGGATACACAACAACTGACGGTGTTTATATTGACGGACATGTAACGGTTAAAGGAGACATGACTGGACCTCAAAGTGCACAAATGGTTCTACGTGACCCAGATGTGGATATGGCTGTTTTGGAGACGGCAAGAGGCGGGTTACTTCGCAGTGGACTGGGATTTACCAAAAGCGATGTGTCCGCATGCCTGAATGTTTCAGCAGACCATTTAGGCCTTCGAGGTATTGAAACGGTGGAGCAGTTAGCCGAAGTCAAACGTGTGGTGGTGGAAGTGGCGACTGATACGGCGGTATTGAATGCCGACGACGAACATTGTCTGAAAATGGCTGATTATACTCAAGCTGAAAATCTTTGTTATATCACCATGAATCCCGGTCATTCTTTGGTAAAGCAACATATTCAAGCCGGTGGGCGAGCCGTCGTTTTAGAAAAAGGAATCAACGGCGACATGATTACATTTTATGATAAAGGAGCTCATATCCCTTTGCTTTGGACGCACTTAATTCCCGCAACGCTGGAAGGAAAAGCCGTCCACAATGTTCAAAATGCGATGTTTGCCGCCGCCATGGCTTACAGCCTTGGAAAAGATTTGGATGACATTAGTCATGGACTTCGCACTTTTACACAATCCTTCTTTCAGGCTCCGGGTAAAATGAATATTTATGAAGAGCATCCTTTCAAAGTGATTTTGGATTATGCCCATAACCCGGCTGCAGTGAAAGCCATTTCCGAGTTGGTCAGTCGCCTTGAAGTTGCAGGAAAACGGATTGCTGTTTTGTCTGCTCCCGGTGACAGACGAGATGAAGATATTCAAGAAATTGCGAAAAATGCGTCATCCCATTTTGATTATTTTATCTGCAAAGCAGATGACAATCGGCGTGGACGGGACAATAAAGAAGTGCCACTCATCATGGAAAAAGCACTTATTGAATCAGGCATTGATGCGAAAAATATAGATGTGATTTCGGACGAACAAGATGCAGTAACTCAAGCTTTAGGCATGGGATCCGAAGGAGATTTGGTTCTCATTTTGGGGGATGAGATTACACGTTGTTGGAAACAGATTATTCACTTTGATTCAGGAAATGGAAACTCAAATAAATCATCAACTCCAAGTAAGCTTCAGGATTTTCCGTCAGAAGAGTTGGATTTTTCTTTGGATGAAGGACAAACCATTATTTCCGATGAACGTGGCGTCCGATTAGCCAAAGAAGAATCAGATTAATACATGGTTAAATGAAAATCCTTGATTCCAGACGAATCACCGGTCCCAGTTTTTTTACTGAAAAACCCGGTGCAATGATAGACGTGACTGTGCCAACAGAAAAATCGAATGATGTAATTGCTGAATGGGAATTGTCTGTCCGCACATTTTTGAATGGGTTTGGCTGGACGAATGAAATTACACAATATCGCAAATATAAAGGGAGTGTTAGTTTATTTATGAGTGCTCCCATTGATGCACTTTATTCTGCTTGTGATGTGAATGAAACGGCTTTTCAATTTTCAATTTTAAAAAATTTAAATTCGTTCGATGTCGAATTAAAGCGGCTAAAAAAATTGATTGATGAAGAATCTGACCCAGCTATTTTAAAATTAAAAAATGTCGCAAAAAAACATGGCGTCAAATTCTTACAATCCGATGATATTATTTCTGTAGGAACAGGCACAGGATGTCGGGCCTTCCGTGTTGATAAAATACCAAAACCATCAGATATTGACTGGAGCTCTATTCATGATATTCCCATTGGTTTGATTACAGGCACGAACGGAAAATCTACCAGCGTTCGTCTGATGGAATCTATTTTGTTTGAAGCCGGAATTACTTCCGGTGCATCCAGCACTGATGGCATTCGCGTCGCACGAAAAACAGTAGAAAGTGGAGATTATTCCGGTCCAGAGGGTGCCAGATCCACATTGAGAAATCCACAAGTAGAAATGGCTGTTTTGGAAGTTGCCCGTGGGGGAATGCTCCGGCGTGGACTTCCTGTAAGAAACGTGGATGCAGCACTCATCACAAATATTGCGAACGACCATTTTGGAGATTATGGCGTAAATTCCATTTCAGAAATGGCCACAACAAAATTCATTGTGAGTAAAGGTTTGAAAGATGAAGGAATACTTATTTTGAACGCTGACGATAATGCTATCATTGAAAATTCAAAAAATTGCTCAAAATCAATTTGCTGGTTTAGTTTGAATTCAAATAATCCGAGATTGCTTGCTCATATTCATAAAGGTGGCATGGGAGCATATTTAGATGATGATAAACTCATTTTTGTGAACAATAAAAAGAAAATAAAACTCATGCATATCCATGATATTCCCATTACAATGAAAGGAATCGCCCGTTATAATATATCCAATAGTTTAGGTGCACTTTGTTTGGCTAAAGCGATTCATATTGAGAATAAATTCATTATTAATGGATTAAAAAACTTTACCAGTTCATTTGAGAATAATCCGGGACGGTGCAACTATTTTGAGAAAAAAGGTATTTCCATTCTTTTGGATTTTGCCCACAATCCCCATGGATTAAGTGCCTTACTTGAATTAGCAAATCATTTTCCAGCCAAACGAAAACTCATTCTTTTGAGTCAAGCTGGGGACAGAAGTAATGCAGATATTGAAAATTTAGTCCAAAAAGCAATGGCATTAAATCCTGCCCAAGTTCACATTGCAGATGTAGCGGAAAATTATCAGCGTGGACGAAATCCAGGTGAAATAATTCAGGTTTTTAAAAATGCATTTTTGTCTTCAGGCCTAACGGAAAAATATATTGATACTTTTTCTAGTTTTTCGGCAGGGGTAAAGGGGTCGCTTGAATGGGCAGAAGAAGGTGATTTTTTACTCTTGTTGGTATTGGATGATTTGATTGAATCAAAGAAAATGATAGATGATTTTGAATAATATAAAACCAAAAATTGTGATTCACGGTGGATATGGGTCATTTGAAGGAATGAATGATACCAGAAAAGCTGTTCATGAGTCATTGACCAAAATTGTTAATAAAGCTTATGCAGTATTATTGCAAAAAAATGCAAAAACAGCGGTGGTAGAAGCGGTAAAATTGATGGAGGATGACCCCTTATATAATGCCGGAACAGGGTCTCGAATCCAGGCTGACGGAAAAATTCGTATGTCCGCATCATTCATGCATGGAAATGCACTGAGATTTTCCGGTATCATTAATATTCAAAATATACAAAATCCCATTGAAGTTGCACAAAATTTGCAAAATGAGCATTATCCTATTATTGCCTGTAATCATTCAAATTACGGCCAAGACATATGGAACCTTCCACATTATAATCCGGAGACAGAGCATCGGCGAAAAGAATATGAATCCAGGAGAAAAGGGAAAACTGGAACAGTGGGTGCCGTTGCTATTGATATAAATGGAAATATTGTGGCAGGAACGTCCACGGGTGGCATTGGCAATGAAACACCGGGACGCGTCGGTGATTCACCTACAGTAGCAGGAAATTATGCTTCAAAGAATGCCGGAGTTTCTGTAACGGGAATTGGTGAAGAAATCGTCAATCTTTCAGTTGCATCTCGCATTGTATCGCTCGTTGATGAAGAAATAAATTTGAATGATGCCGTTCAATCGGTAATGGCTCGTGCCAAAGAAAATAAATATAATTTCGGAATCATATCATTAGACCGGTTTGGAAATTGTATTGTAGAAAAAACAACGGAAGAAATTTATTACGCTTCAAGCGATGGACAGGCTCAAACATTTTATCATTAACGTTTAAACTTTTTGATACAAGTTTGCACCTTATATTGAATATAAATTAATTCCAGATAAAACCCCATCGTGAAACGGGGTCTTATCGTCAGAAAGAAATGGTATCTTTCAACTGCGGGGTGGACGTTACACTCAAAGAACCCTTTTTGCAATAAAGATTAACCTTTAAGCAGGAACTGCGTGAATTTCATAATCTACTTTCAGGGTCTCTCGTAATACGTTAATAATATGAGTTAGGTTATTCATGGAAGGGTTTCCATTGACCGTCAACATTCTATGAAGGCTTTTGCTGTTTTTTTGTGTTTTGTCAGAAAGTTTTTCAAATCCAATCGTTGCATTGACTAAATCTCTTAAAACAAGTCTTGCTGTTTCTGGCTCATCATTCAAGATGAGTGAAATGGCTTCATCTAATAGATGTTGTGCAAAATCGGAATCCTGATTCAGTCTGTCCTGAATTGTATCTCTATAATCTTTTGTAAAGTTTGCCATAATTAATCCTCACTATTTTTATGTTGTTTGTATTCTTGATGTAATTTAATAGCCTGTCCAATATCTCTTACTTGGCTGTTTTTTGTACCACCACCAAACAGAATAATTAGTTTGTTTCCATCTTTAGCCAAATAAATCCTGTATCCGGGACCCCAATTTATTTTGTATTCCCCGATTCCTTTAAACCATTTAACATTTGATAGATTACCAGTTTCCATTCGTGATAGCGCAACAGAAACTTTTGCAGCTGCATGAGAATTCAGTTTATTAAACCATTTACTAAAAGGACTTGTACCATTCTCAGCAATATATTCTCTAATTATCATAAGGGAAGGTAACATAAAAGTTACTATACATTCAATTGAATTATTGTATTATTAATGATAAAATAAAAACACTCAGTTAACCAAGGATTCACTGAGTGTTACGTCGGGAAACGTTAGCGGGATGGACGTTACACTCAAAGAACTCTTTTTACCGTTGGTGTCTCTTTTTGAGTGAAATTATTTTTTTGACTAATCAATAATTGATTGTAGTGCGTTGTAATTACATGTAAATTCCTATAAGTACAAAAGG